>JGI25921J50272_10000774_pt1 | contig 10468 bp, 16 predicted proteins | sample LauGreSu1BDMLBSD_2_FD_50272 | JGI IMG/M metagenome (IMG submission 50272) | reverse complement strand
ACAAATTTTGCACAGGTGGATTAACCGAAGAAGAGGCGCTTAAATTAGCATATTCAACTTGGCCTGAAGGTATCACTCCTATCGTTCACTATTCAGAACCAAAAGAAGGAAACAAACCACAAGCTCACGCTGATTACATAAAAGAAATTCCTGATACATATGGGGTTGATGTTGATATTATGGTTGAAGCAAAGGCAAAAGAATTAGCAATACTACCTTTTATTAAATGATGAATTATATAGCAATATTAACCTTTCAAATAATGTTCAATATCTTTAAAGTATTGGAAATTAAATTTACTTATGAAAATCAACTTAATAGGTTACTTGTTAATTCTGTATGGATTAACTTAGTATCACTTGCTTCAGTTTACTTCTCATTAGATAGTTTATTAAAAGGCGATATGTGGGTACTACCTTTTTATATTGGTGGTAGTGTATTGGGTAAATGGATAGCTATGACTCAGATGGATAATTTGGAATCTAAACTTTTTATATTTTTCAAAACGAAACAAAATGGCAAAAGCAAAACTAGAGTATGATTTAAATGATGCCGATGATTCTATGGCACATAAGAGAGCTGTTAAATCATTAGATATGGCTTTGGCACTATGGGATATAACTCATAATACTAAAAAGAGTTTAGAGTGGAAAATGGAAGGTAAGGATATAGATAAGTACGAAGCATTAGATATGGTATATGAAAAGATATATGAAATCTTAGATGAACACAATATAAAACTTGATGATTTAATAATTTAATATGAATACGATAGATACACAATATAAAGAATTGTTAGAAACTATTATCAAATATGGTGTTGAAAAAACAGATAGAACTGGAACGGGTACCAAATCTATATTTGGTTACACTATTAGACACAATATGCAAAATGGATTCCCGGCTCTTACAACAAAGAAGTTAGCATGGAAGCAAGTTGTGTCAGAACTACTTTGGTTTCTTACAGGCCAAACTAATATTGCTTTCTTACATAAACATAACAATCATATATGGGATGGTGATTATGAAAAGAGTGGAAGAACCGATGGTGATTTAGGACCTATCTATGGTAAGCAATGGAGAAAGTGGGATGGTAGGAATGGAAGGATTGACCAGATAGATGATTTAGTAAAGGAACTTAAAACTAATCCCGATAGTAGAAGATTAATGGTATCGGCTTGGAATGTGGGCGAGTTAGACCAAATGGTACTACCACCTTGCCATTATGCATTTCAAATTTATACAACTGAACTGAGTGATGAAAGAAGATACAATATTTGGTTCAATAACAATTATGAAACAGGTATGGAGAGATTCTTTGACCCTAACAATCTACCTGATTTTGAAAATCCGTATTATCAACCAACTCCAAAGAGAGCAATCTCTTTAATGTGGAATCAAAGAAGTGTAGATATATTTTTAGGATTACCATTTAATATTGCTTCTTATGGATTACTACTTCATATTATAGCAAATGAAGTTAATATGATACCTGATGAATTGATTGGTAATTTAGGAGATGTACATTTGTATTCTAATCATATTGAACAAGCTAAAGAACAATTAAGTAGAATTCCTTATGATTTACCAATACTAAAAACTAAAGTAAAAATAGATGGTATATGTTGTGCTATACCTGAAGATTTTGTATTAGAAGGTTACCAACATCATCCAACAATAAAAGCACCTTTAAGTAATTAATTATGGCAAACAAATATTATGAAATTATTAATGAGCCAATGAAAAAAATTGGCGAGAGAGTATATGAAGTGGAAACTTTTAATCTTAATTTAAAAGATTTTTTAAATACATTCTCTAATAAAGAATTGTACATATACGCGCCTTCAATAGAAACAACACAAATTAGAGCAATAGTTATTTAATTATGGAACATAAGTTTTACGATATTTTCCCAACTCCAGTCATTAAATTTAAATTTAATAGAGAATTTACACAAGAAGAAATTAATTTTTTTGATAAAAACAAAAATATAGTTTATAAAAATTTTGGTAATTCATATAGTTCAAATTCAGAAATATTAGACTGTCCGGAAATGGAATCTATAAAAATATTTTGCGAAGACTCATTAAATTTTTATTTTGAAAAAATTTATAATCCACAATATAATGTAAATCCGTATATTACACAGTCTTGGCTGAATTGGACTTATAAAGGAGAATATCATCATACACACAATCATCCAAATAGTTTAATAAGTGGAGTTTTCTACATAAAAGCGGATAAGAAAAAAGATTCTATTACATTTACTAAACCAGACTATAAACAAATTGACATATTTCCTAGAAGTTTAAATGATTATAATTCTTCTGAAGTTGATTTTGTAGTAGAATCTTATGAATTATTACTATTCCCATCAAGTCTTTATCATAGAGTAAATGCTTTGCAAGATGGTGAACGAATTAGTTTAGCTTTTAACTCTTTTGTAAAAGGTGAATTAGGAACTTTAAAAACATTAAGTTACTTAAAAGTATGATATACGATGTAAAAATACAACACCCAAAGAGGGTAGAAAAAAAATGGGGTTATGAACTTTGGATTCATAATGATACTGATTATTGTGGTAAGTTATTAGTATTCAATAATAGTGGGGATAAGTTTTCAATGCACTATCATATGGTTAAAGATGAAACATGGTATGTACAGGAAGGAGCATTTCAATTTGATTGGATTGATACTGAAAATGGTGAAAGACTTTATACACAAATTCAAAAAGGTGATGTGATTGAAATTAAAAAAGGATTACCACACCAACTTACCGCATTAACTGATGAGGCTACAATATTTGAAGTAAGTACACAACACTTTGAAGATGATAGTTATAGAATTTATAGAAACCAACCAAGTGATTTAGAATAATGACAAAGATAACAAAACATCTACGAAGTGTAGAAGATATAAAAAAAGAATTGGAAGAACATCCAGAAAATATAAAATTCTATATGGGATATATGGGATTTGAATCTCAACATGAGGGTTCAATAGATTATGTAGAAGAAAAAATTAAAGAATATAAAAATAAACAAAATGAAAGTACAAAAAATTGAAAAATCGGCAATTACACAAGAGGATATTTCAAATTATAAAAATAAAATATCCAAATTGGAAGGGGTTGTATTTAATGCATCCGATGTTGATATGGATAAACGTATTATAACAATTCGTTTGGGAAATGTAGAGGATGAACTAACATTAGTAAATCCAAAACCAATTTCTAAAGCAGATATGCCAGTTGTTTATTTTGAAAAAGATACTTTTAAGCAAAATAAAATTCGTAAAACAATTCGTTACCCTTGGTTTGTTTTGGAAACCGATAATTTAGGTAAAGTTGAATTTAAAGCTGATAAAACTGAATGGAAAGATGCGGATGAATTTTTTGGTGATGCGGGTTTATTGGAGGCCGTATTAGTACAAAGAGCTTTGGATGCGATTGACGGTATTGATATAACTAATCCAAATAGACAATATTCGGAAACTATTACAAAAGATAAATCACCTGGTAGAAACGAAAGAGTAATGTTGCAAGGACCAAATGGTGAAATGGAATTTGTAAAAAGTAAAAAGGTTGATTCCTACCTACAAAAAGGATGGAACTTAATTTAATTCTAAACAAATGGCAAAATTAATATTTATCATTGATGAGGCAGATAACAGAGAAGCTTCTAAAATAGAATTTGAAGTACCAAACGATATGGATGTTTGGGAATACAAAAGAATGTGTATGAGAATGGCGGGAGCTATGGGATATACATCGTTATCAGTAAGAAAGGCTTTTGGGATAGAATATAAAAAAGATTTAGATTTAGAATTATCTGAATTGTTTCAAAATTCATACACAGGTTCAATAGAATTAGCATGAAAGAATTATTACAAAAACAAAACGAAAGAATACTAGTATTACAAATGTTGGTAGAAGCATTGGTTGATGAATTAATTGAAACTAAAAAGGTAAAAGAAGAAAATCTTGATGATAGATTTAAAGCAAAAATGGAATGGGCCCAATCCGAAATAAATAAAGCTAAAGAAGATATTTCTATGGATTATCTAAAAGGACAAATCTTTGGTGGTAAAATGGGTGAGGCATAGATTTGGTGGTTTGAAAAAAATGTTGTATATTTGTATATTAATTGAAAATTTATGGATTATTTAATTGGATTTTTACTAATAATATTATTACCCGCTTCAATAATATTTAATATTCTTCTATTATTTAGGGGAATTAACTTTGTCAAACAAAACGAACAGTTAATGGATACTATCAGAGATTATGATGATAGACAAATTAATACTCAAATTAAATTGGAATCAATGCTTCAAAAAATGAAAGAAATTGATATTAGAGGTTCGTTTGAATCCGATGATGAGGTGGGAGCTGTGTTTTCTGAATTAAAGGAAACAATAGAAACTTATAAAAACGAAATCTAAACATGCCTAGAAAAAAGAAACAAAGAGTTTATTTTACAATAGATACCGAAAAAGCTATTATAGAGTATAATAAAACGGAAGATATAAAATTAAGAAATAAAATTTATGAAGAAAGTATAAAATATCCATTTGAGAAATTAGCAGAGAATATTCTTAATACTTTCAAATTTTCTTATTTTGATGTAAGTAAGGAAGATGTACAAATGGAAGTAGTATCTACCCTTATTGAAAAAATACATATGTTCCAGGAAGGTAAAGGTAAGGCCTTTTCTTATTTTTCTATTGTTGCAAAAAACCATTTGATTTTAAAAAATAATGGTAACTACAAACGCTTCAAAAAAACCGCACTACTTTCGGAAATGCCTGAAAGCTGGAATCCAGAAGATGATTTTAGAGAAGTTGAGCAAGGAAATGAGTTTGTAGAGTTTAAAGAGTTAATGTTAAAATATTGGGACCAAAATCTTACAAGAGTATTCACAAAGAAAAGAGATATTCAAATTGCAGATGCGGTATTAGAGTTGTTTCGTAGAAGTAGATATATAGAAAATTTTAATAAGAAACACTTATATCTACTGATTAGAGAAATGACCGATTGTAAGACACATTATATTACAAAAGTGGTAAATGAAATGAAAAAACATCAAGTAAAAATGTTGAATGATTATTTAGACCACGGAATGATTAAGTCTCCAAGTAACGATTTTTGGGAAGGACAATATTTATAATCTATAAAGGATTATATTATGACAGATTTAGCTTCAATGTTATTACATAGTAGAACACAGGCGCATGTGTTTCATTTAAGAGTATCTCCAAACGGATTAGCCCCACACCTTGCTTTAGAAGCATACTATGATGGTATTGTAGGATTGATAGATGGTTTAGTAGAAGGTTATCAAGGAATGAGTGGTTTAATTGAATTTAAAGCAGTAAAGGGAATTGATAACGATGCATCTCTTGAGAACATTGTAGCTTACTTTGAAGACCTATTAAAATTTGTACAAACAAATAGAAAAACCGAAGAATTATCAGCTAGTTGGATTCAGAATGAAGTTGATAATGTTGAGAAATTAATATATTCCACTCTCTATAAATTAAGAAATCTATAAGATTTAATACTAGAATTAATACTATTTTAAGAGTATCCAATATTTATGTTTGGATACTCTTTTTATTTGTATCCAATTAGTTTCTGCAATAGTTTTACAAAATTTCGTTGTGATAAGTGTTCCGTAACTTGTTATACTAATATAATAAGCAGGAAAAATCATGCAATACATTAAATCATCAGCTGTTTTGAACTTTAAAGAGTTATTGTTCAAAATGTTTTTACTGGGTGTTGGTCTTTTTATAGGATTTGCACTCGTATTCCAATTGTTCTTTGTATTTCTACAAATTAGTGGTAGAGAACAATGGGCTACCGAACTTTCTAATGAAATTACTCATAGAATTGACGGTACATTCAAAAATAATCCAGAAAATATTTGGTATGAGGAATCAGACCACGTTTGGGTTGAAGGTGTTGAAAACCAGGTTAAGATTGGTAAATTAGCCGGAAATCGTAATTTGGCATTTGGGGTAAAAAATATATTAGAAGAATATCTTCAGGAAAAAGGATATGATTTAGCTCCGGATGCACCATACAAATTAAAAGTAAATATTGTTTATTTGGATGTGTTATCTACAAAAACAAATATTTCAGTTTTTCATAAAGGAGAAGAAGAAGTGGTTGTAAGACTACAAGGTATTCTTTATAAAGATGGAAAGAAGGAGAAAGAAGTGGTGGTGGAAGAAAGTTCATCTGAAATATCAATGTCTACGTTAATTGTTGACCAGGGTGGTAAATTCAACCAAACATCCTTAAGCAACGCCCTTAAAAAAGCATCGGATAGTTTAATTAAAAAACTATTTGGTAAAAACGCAAAGTAAGATGAAAAAATTATTAACATTTTTAGGAGTATTGGTGATATCACTATTATCATTTAATACAGAAGCTCAAATAGTTGTAAACCAATCTATTTCAGCAGGACCTTATAAAGTTGGCGATACTGTAACGGTAACGTATAGTGTAGATAAAGGTGCAACTAAACCACGTTATTTTTGGTTAAGATACCAATTTAATAATAAGGCCTTAACTTATGTATCTACTGCTTTCTCACAAGGTAGTCAATCACAAACTTATTACACCGGTTGGACTAACTATAAGTTCACCGCAAATGTAAATGTGAGTGATACATCTTTATATGGCCAATATACCACTACACCTTGGGGATATGCTGTAAATGCGGATTGGAACGTTGGGCAATTAGCAGTTCAAAGAGCAGACCAATCGGTTAATGGTGTAATAGCAACTCAAAAGTATATTATCAAAGACCAAAACACTTATCAAAACTTTCACAAATTAGATTTAGCATATGGTTTAGATAGTGCTACTGGTGCAAATATTCCATATGTAAAAACAACATCCGGTCCTTTATCAATTAGCGGAGTTACCGGTAATACTTCTTTCTTTAAAGTAAGAGTACTATTCCCATCCGGATATAATATTGCTGACCATAATGTTCAATTAATGAGATTGAAAACAGATGGTACTGGTGATATTGATTGGTCACAACAACCACTTCAACAAAAAGCATTGGATGGTAGTGGTGAGGTTATATTCACATCAGGTGTTAAAGTTGGTGATTCATTGGGTGTGTTTGTATCACCCGCATCACAAAAGAGTTGGATGAATAATGTAATAACTGTATCGGATGCATACAAATCATTTTTAGGTATTTCACAAACTGATATTAGTGGTACTGCGAATTATTTTACAAGACCAAATTTAGAAAAGAAGATTGGTAATATTACTAAAAATGATATGACCTTCACCGAAGCAGATTCGTATTTCGCATTTGCTTATGTAATGGGACAAGATGTATCGGCTAACGCATTTGTACCAACATCAACTGCAACTTCTTGGAGATGGAATAGTGGATTGTTAAATCAGAGTTGGTTAGATGGTACTTCAAAATATAGAGTATATGTTACACAACCCGCACAAACTGTGGATGCTGTATTTGCATGGGGTGGTGATTTGGATTGGTCACATTCATCTCATCCTGATACTGTAGCTGCAAGAATAGCAAGTGGTATCTTTACAAATGCAGTTAATCCTGGCACATCGGATGTTGCTACTATAAAGAGTATGTCAACAATGGCAATGACTTCATATCAATCAAATTCATATGAAAGTGCTAAATTAGAACAAGCATCTTTAAGTGTAGTATCTACATTAGAAAGTGGTAAAGTTGTTTTAAGTACTAGATTAACCAAAGAAGGTTTAGCGGGTTTACAGGTTATTATGAATTATGATTCAACAAAATTAACATTAGATAATGTAATATTTGATGCTGGTTCTACAATCACCAATTTCTCAACGCATGATAATGGTAGATTGACATTTGGTTCTATTGACCAAATAAAAGTTTCTAGAATCAAAACTGGTATTCCATATAAATTAATCTTCACACCAAAAGTTCCATTAAGCAATACTGCCGGTTTATTCTTCTTTGTACTAGCAGATGCTGTTGATGCGACTGGTAAGAAGATAGAACTTGTAGTAGACTAATGAGAAACTTATTAATATTTTTATTTTTATTAATTACAAATTTAGGGTTCGGTCAGAGTGTATCTGCACCGGACTCTAAATCTTTTTTACCATCCACAACTGGTCAGGATGCAAGTGGATTTAGTTTAAGTGGATTTAGTTCAACGGCAACTCTATTAGCATCAATCAGTTTAGTTAATCCACCAACGGGTACAACATTTAACCTAACTACAACAACAGGTCTAACCGCAGCAAGTGGATTTACATTAGCAGGTAATAAGACTCGTTTAGTGGTAACGGGAACAATGGCTAATATCAATACGGCATTAGCATCTCTAAAAGTAAATACTGGTTCGGTAAGAGGTAATGTTGCTTTATCGGTAGCCGCAACTATAAACCCAACGGGATATTATTACAATGGTGTAAACGGACACTTTTATAGACCAATAACAACAACAGCAACTTACACCGGAGCAAGAGCAGCATCTTTACTAACAACATTCAAAGGGCAACAAGGGTATTTAGTAACAATCACTTCGGCAGATGAAGATGCTTTTATTTTTAATAATGTACCACAAGGTAATATTTGGTTTGCATTAACGGATGAAGCAAGTGAAGCAAGATGGACGATTGATGCAGGACCTGAAGCAGGAACTTTAATTAAAATCAATAATGGTCAATTAAACGGAAACATTCCAGGTCAATATAATAACTGGGCACCCGGTGAACCAAACAATAGTGGTAATGAAGATTATGCGGTAACTAAATGGAGTGGTGGTTCTCAATGGAATGATTTACCTAACAACTTTTTTAATCCTTATGTAATTGANTATGGAACTTGGAGTAATCCGGATGATGCAACATTTACGGAGTTCTATACGAATTCAGTAACTCACTCAAACGGAGAAGTTCTAACTGCAAGATTCAATTTTGATTTTGGTGGCAATGTGGATGAAACTAAATTTTCAGCAAAAGCAAACAGATATGTAAATAATGTATGGAGCACAACAACTAACACATCAAGAGCAATAAGTGGATTGGGTAAAGCGGATATTACAAACGATTTAGATACTACAAAAGTAAGTGACGGTAAAAGGGCAATAATATCAGCTGGACAAGTTGAATATTCCTATGTAAACATTTCAAATGGTATTACAACACTTTATATTGATTTAAGAGTATTTGATTCAGCACAGCCATCCGATGTAAAATTAGTTTCTATTTTAGATGTGTATAGTGGACCTGTAACATATCAACAAACATCTACTTATTGGGCTCATTATATTGTTCCATCAACTCTAACAAAAGTAACTGATGGGACTTCTACATATGTAGCAAATATAAGAAACTCTGGATATGATAATTGGGCATTTAGTTGCCAAATAGGATTTGGTAATAATAATATTTTCAAACAACATGGAATTGATTTATCATATACTAATCAAACCGAACTAAATAATTTATATAGTAGTGTAGTAAGTGTATCCGATGTGTATTTGGCATTTAAAGAATTATCAAATAGTGGAATATTTGGAAACCAAAGTGGATTAGAATTTACATCTGGCATTCAATTTATGAACGCAGATGTAGATGGTAATGGTGTATTTAATGAAACCGATACCTATAAATTATTACAACATTTAATAGGTGTACAATCTATTAATGAATATTCAACCCTAACTTATTTGATGAAGTTGTATGGAAAATCGGAATATGATGCAATTACAAAATCAAATTGGAATACACAATTTAATTATACGAGAAGTTTATATCCATTTAATTTGAATAGTGGAACACTTAATAACACATATAATGTTAGTGTAACTTGGAAAGGTGATGTAAACTTATCACATTCAGCACAACAAACTCCACCTGTGATATCAGGTTCTTCTATTAGAAGTATGAGTGTTATACCAATGAGTTTACCAATATCAAATCAAATAAACGCATCTATAATAACTGAAATTATTGGAGATAGTGTTACTGCATATATTAAGATTGACCCATTACAACAAGAATTAGTTGGAACTCAATTCAAATTAAATTANGATAATAGTTTATTGAAATTTAGTAGTGTATCTTATAANACAAAGGGGTCACCAACTAATTATGGAACTGATAAAGGTGATTATGTAAATTTTGGTTCTTTAATTACTGATGGTGGGGTTTTAGATAATACTACCGAATATAAAATCAGTTTCAAACCACAAACAAAATTGAATAATGTATTAGGTTTAATTTCAATTGCATTTACCGATGCAGTAAATAAAAGCGGAAACACATTAAAANTAAAAATGAAATAATGAAAAAGTTAATATTAATCTTATTGTGNTGTGTTGTTTTTATAATCTCTTGTAGAAAAGTAGAAGTAGAACCAACCCCACCACCAAAAGTAGAAGATATATTTTCTGTTAAAGAAGCATCTATTGGAAA
>JGI25921J50272_10000771_pt1 | contig 10487 bp, 7 predicted proteins | sample LauGreSu1BDMLBSD_2_FD_50272 | JGI IMG/M metagenome (IMG submission 50272) | reverse complement strand
TAATCCTGTCCGGACAAATGAACAAATTCATCTTCATGGTTGTTCGGATTTCCACGATATTGCATATATCAAATCAAAAAAAAATATTGACCATCTTATTGGATATACCATGAAACATACAAACCTCTTTTCCGGCTTGCAACCTTCTATTAGAAAGACATTGATTGCATTAGGTATCTTATTTGTTTTTTCTGCATCCACCACGAATTCCCAAACTGTGGAAGTATCTCAAGAAAAGATACTCATCAATACTATGGCGGCTCCTTGGGGTTTCACATTCATCAATAGCGATGAAGTGCTCTTTACGGAAAAGCAAGGGAAGATGTATCGGTATATTATTTCAACAAATTCGCTGAGTGAAATTTCGGGTGTGCCGGCCATCTCTCAAAATGGACAAGGCGGACTATTGGATATAGCAGTACATCCTAATTTTGAGCAGAACAAATTTGTGTATATCACCTATGCTGTTACGGCAACTGGCGGACAAACAACGGCTTTGGGACGCGGTGTTCTGGTGGGCAATCAACTTCAGAATTTCACAGAATTATTCAGAGCATTACCGATTCGCAATTCAGGAAATCACTTTGGTAGTCGCATCGTGTTTGACAAAAACAATTTGATCTATATGTCGGTCGGTGATCGCGGTTCACAGAATGAAGCTCAGAATAAGAATAATCATTTGGGTAAAGTTCTGCGATTCAATGATGATGGAACAGTACCTTCAAGTAATCCGCTGGTTGGTGTCCCCAATACTAAACCCGAAATATTCTGTTGGGGAAATCGCAATATTCAAGGGATGGCCATGCATCCTGAAACGGGAGAGATCTATGCGCATGAACATGGTCCAAGAGGTGGAGATGAACTCAATCTAATCAAAGCAAATACCAATTATGGTTGGCCTGTTGTGACATTTGGTATCAATTATGATGGAAGCCAAATCACGCCGGATACCACACTTCCCGGAATGGAACTTCCGCTCACCTATTGGGTGCCATCGATCGCACCAAGTGGCATGACTTTTATCAGAAATGGTCAACCAAATAATGAAGCAGATATCTTGATTGGCGCATTGGCCGGCACACATATCCATTGGCTGAAGATGAAAGACAATAAAAGATTGACTTCATCAAGAAGTATGAATGGATATGCCCGTTTTCGTGATATACGACAAGCACCCGATGGAAAAATCTATGCAATGACAGAATCACCAAATCGATTTGTGCAATTGCGTATTAGTGGTCTTGCTTCTAGTTCTGTGTATGATGTCAATACGGGAAATGAACATGAAACCTTAGTATACCCCAACCCAAGTACGGAAGAAAGCACGCTTTCATTTGAAGTGTCAAGCGATCAATTGGTTTCGGTGAGAATCTACAATATACATGGTGCTGTGGTTCAAGAAATGCCGGCACAATATGTCTCAAAAGGCAGACATTCACTTGCGATTCAGTCATTTGACATAGCACATGGAATGTACTATGTCGAAATCAATAAGGGTGGAATAAAGTCGGTAGTGAAATTTGTGAAGATGTAAATACTCATTGTCAATATCATATTTTGCATCTTTCATCAACCACTAATCACAGCACATGAAAACCTGTCCGAAATGCGAATCGCCCTATGGCTATGCAATGCATGAAGAATTATATGTATGTCCGGAATGCGCCCATGAGTGGAATCCACAAGAAGAAGAAGTATCTGACACCCCAAAAATTCTGGATTCAAATGGCAATGAATTACAAGATGGTGATACCGTCATTGTGATCAAAGATCTTCCCGTAAAAGGTGCGCCAAAGCCGGTAAAGGCGGGTACAAAAGTCAAGAATATCCGCTTGAATCATTTCAGCGATCACAATATCGATTGCAAAATAGATGATTTCGGTGCAATGGCTTTGAAGTCGGAATTTGTACGAAAGGGGTGAGAGAGTTCCAAGATTTCTATGGGAGGCCTTGTGATATCAAATGTTTTTTGAGGAGTGAAGCCAATTGTTCAAGTGGTATGATTTCAATATCAGAGATCACACGATTCGGATTTGGTTTATTCAATGTGAGATCAATCTCGAATTGAGCGAATATTTTCGGAAATGATTCAGGGGCAAAGATATTTTTGCTCAGTGAAACAAGTAATTTCATGAAACAATTGATTCTATATGATTCATGATTCTTGAAATATCTAAGCTTGTTTTTCTGTAAAGATTCACTTTTTTGAAAGAGTAATTCATACTTCTTCTCTATGAGTAAAAAGAGTGCTTCAAGCATGATTATTGAATTGTTCCCACCCCGTTTATCTGATGATAAATAATGAACTTCATTGAGAAATCTACTCATCCTAAATCGATTGATTGTAGGATCATTGATAATCTCATCATCTACTTGATAAAGCCGAGTAAAAGCCACTAGATAAGCCAATAATATGTTCCATCGTTCTTGTCTGATTGAATCTACACTAAATGTACGATTGGAAATAACTTCTTTGTATATGCTCAATGAATCTCTCGGATTCCCATCTCTTATCCTCATCATCAATTCATATTCTTTGATGAGAAACCAATTATACTCACCCGGTCTGATAATATCATAGGACTTTTGTATTGTTTCATTNCATTGNTNAAAATCACCAAGTTTATGATAGGCGGATATGATATGTATTTGCATTTCTTGAATTGGTGCTCGAGAAANTATAGCGGGTAATTTTTTAAAGTAATTCTCGAGCCAAAGACATTGTTGAATGATATCATTNTGATGACCCAGCAGTTCTAGATACTTCATTGATATTCGATGATGATTCAATACAGTGACATAAGAGGTGTGTTCATTTCTTAGACGAAACAATTCTCTTTCTGCATTCTGCATTTCTTTAGCCAAATCATATTTGAATTCTTGAGATGTTTCGCATTGATGGATGATGTCCCATAAAATGTCCTCTGATGTTTTTTCAATGAGTAGATGTTCTCTTGCAATAATCAACTGATCATTGATTTGTTTGTATTTATTACGATTACCAATCCTGCTATAATATTTTCTGAGAATCTCCAGAGATATCACTTCAAATTCAGGATACTCATAGAAACGCGCTTCACGAAGGATATCTTTTGCGATTTCTGAACTTGCATAGAAGGCACCTTGTCCTAATAATAGTTGAGCAAGAATAGTATTCTTTCTATAATTGTACAGACTCTTTCCTCGGTTTGAGATGTTTTCTGATTCTAAATCCCAAAAAAGCAAAGTGTGCAGTAATATCTTTCTAAATCTTGCTTTCAAAGTAGAATATCTTCGATCGGGTTTATTTGTTCCATATATATCAAATGCCGCGTCAGCATCAGTTTTATACTGACCGGATTTAATACCCTTATAAAGTTTATTATACAGATTCGATTGTGAATTGACATCCCCTTTGCTTAATGGATTATGTTCAAGTAATCTTCGATGTGAAGTTGTCATGATTATTTCTATCAACTCTTTCATTGCCCACCTATTGATATAAATACAAATGTGAAAAGTGAAAATTGAGATGTTGTAAAACGGGTTTAACTGTCCTTTTTTAATCAGAAATATAATCCTATATTGTTTCAACAATAATGCTTTGATGAAGCTAAACAGTTCTGATTAAAGATCTTATGTAATATAAGAATGTAATGTAACAAACCATGTATGTGGTAAAATGTCATAAGTCATTACTAATTATCATCGTGTTTTTATAATCAATCAATGGGTGAGTAAAATGTACAAAAGAAACTTTAATCAAGTACAATTGCTATTGTTCATCATTTCCTGCCTATGTACGATGAATGTGCAATCACAAACATATACTCATGAACAATTTGGATTGATTGAACATTTGCCCCATGATTCAATAGCTTATGGAGGTAGTTCGGTTAAGTTCCCAATCTCAATAAATAAATTATCCAATGCAGATTCCAAACATATCATGGGAATTGAGACTTTGGGTTTTGGAAAAGTTAATAGGAGCACGAATGGAGGAACAAGTTGGGAAGTGGTATTTCTTGACACAACTAGATTTTACAGTAATTTTATCGAAAAAAGATTTATTTCGATCTCATATCCGGTCCCATCAATGGCAATTATTGTTGGTGATAGTGGCACGATATTAAAAACAGTGGATATGGGTAAAACATGGTCTGAAAAGAAGTATTCAGATACAACATTTTTCTTCGACTTGGTCCAGATGAAAGATTCCTCAACCGGATATATATCAGGCTTATATAGAAATAAATCAGTCTCCAGCACTGTCTTCAGCATGCGATTGTTAAAAACTGTGGATGCCGGAGAGACATGGACNCCGATTGCACTGCCTGATAATCTACCGCCGGAATCAAGTATAAGTGATATTCAATACATAGGTGAATCGGGGATTACTTTATACATTGCATCCTTTGGAAGAACTGCTGGTTGGTTATTGATTTCTCCTGATATGGGTAAGAATTGGACATTAAAACCCGTCACCATGATTCCCCAAGAAAAATATATTGATATGTGGTCAATAACGATTGATAAACAAGGTGTGCTATGGGGTGGTGGATTTGAAAAGGTTGATCCCAATAATAATTCAAGTTATGTTACACAGATATTACGCTCAACTGACGATGGAAAGACTTGGGAATATATGCTAAATACTCTTGGGGTACGGTATGAGAGAGTAACCAAAGTTAGATTTATGAATTCAACTCATGGTGTGGCAAGCACAAGTGGTTATTCACTGATTTATACGATTGATGGTGGGAATACTTGGAAGATTGATACAAGCGCAATCACCAAGTATAAGAGTGTTTTTGGCTTTTCGTATAATAATGCCCTTTGCCTTGATACCAATACAATCATCGCAACATGTCAAGCTCGTGCCGGTACGATTAAAGCCACAAGACAAAAGACTTCATCAGTTGTTGATGAACAGGATAAGTCTTATGGAGAGATTCAAAACATAACTCAAGAAATGCATATGATTGATGTGAGTACATTCCGTGGAAATGTTCATGTATCCCTATTTGATGATATGGGAAGATTATTGCAATCTCAAAAAGAATATGTCTATCCGAGCCAAAACAAAGAGATTACTCTGAACCTACATAATCTTAGTAGTGGTGTGTATTATTACACAATACAAGATGATTCAAAGATAGTGTCAAATAGAATATTGAGAGTGAAATAAATAGATCTCTTTTAGTGAAGAAAGGGAATTGTATAATCAATTGAATTTCAATCTAATTGAAGTGGTGTTTTCATTCATATACACTTCATTCATTCNCGGNTTCCACTCAATCACGCATATAATCTTGCAATCGAAATATGTATACAGTAGATTGGCCAATGAAAAGCGGAGGTATTTGAAATGAAAGCACGGAATATATTCAAAGTGGAGTTTTGTATGGCATAAGAAAACTTGGGAATAGAGAAAGAAGCGAATCGATATAGTGGGAATAGTAGAGGGTGATTACTTATGTATTATTCAGGGAGATCATACTTGCAGGATTACTTTTTTTCCAATTAAATGGTGGAATATATAAGTACATGTAATAATAGTTCGGTGTAGAAAATTATCTTTCGTATTATTGCCGTCAGGTTTAACCTGATATGATGACTATGAAAGATAAACTTATATCATAACAATCCAATGCACTTCTGTCATATTTCCATGAACAGAGAAGAAATGGTTTTGACAGTATAAGTACGGTAGTATAAGAGAGTACATAACACAAAAAACCCCACATCAGCGGGGTTAAAATTGAATTCACTTTGATGCAGTTGGCGCACCGCCGGCGGGTGGACAGAGTACTTCTCGAGCGGGATCAATTTCTTTTGGTTCAGCAGGATTACTACCTTTTTTCGAGATGATATAACTTGCTACTTGAACCAATTGTTCATCGGTCAACTTTTTGGTGCTACCATAGGGCAACATTCCCATGTCGGGAAAACCGGTGGTGATATTTGTAATGATTTCATCGATACTGCAACCGTGAATCCAATATTCATCTGTAAGATTGGGTCCGACCAAACCACCCATATCTTCTTTATGACATGTATTGCACAGATTTTCACCCTCGAAGATTTTCTTTCCTGCGGCAAGACTAGCGGCATCTGTCAATAATGTTCCTGCTTTCTTTGGAGTTTTCGGCATATTCGCTTTGAGCGTTGCCGCTGCAGCCATTTCTTGTTCCCATTCTTGCTTGGAGGATGGACCGCCCAAGAAATGAAAATGCGCCATATAGGCCACGGCGAATACTATNGTGAGATAAAATCCATAGAGCCACCATTTGGGGAGATTATTATCAAACTCTTGAATACCATCTGCATCATGATCGAGCAGTTCATCTTTTTTTTCTTCTTTTGCCATTGTGAATCTATCCTACATAGAATATACATTTTATCGTTTGTCATTCTCGGCTGATTGAGCATCCTCGAGTGGAATTGATGCCATCGTTTTCACATGCGATTTATCGACGCGGAAAAACCAAATCAATACCGTTGCGAAGAGTCCGAAAAACANAAGCAGAGAGATAATCGGATATACTTCGATACCGCCTATCGTTTGCAATACATTGCGTATCATGGTCAAAATCCTGAATACGGGAAAAGTCCTTTATGGAACAATTCAAATTTCGAGGCTTAATTGGGCCAAAACAATGACATTTGTCAGGTGATTGTTGAAAAGTACCATCAAATGCATACTAAGTTGAGTGAAAAGACGGTATTTTTGCGACATGAAATTTTCGACATGCCTACGATATACTTGCATTGCACTCTTCATATTCCTGCTACAGGGAATTGAACTCAATGCGCAAATTCTTCCTTCATTCGGCGAGGAAAGAACAGGTATATCACTTGGATCCGCNTTGAAAATTGGTGCGGGAGCGCGTGCAACGGGAATGGGAGAGAGCGTGGTGTCCGTGATCAATGATGCCAATGCGATGTATTGGAATCCTGCGGGCATGACGCAATCCACCGGAAATCAAGTAGCATTCACACAGACGCAATGGTTCGGTGGACTCCAACATCGATTCGCTTCGGGATTATATAAAGTGGATGATGAATCAGCGATTGGATTTTCCATTGCCAATTTGAATGCGGGCTCGATCAAAGTGACAACGGAGTTTCGTCCATTTGGAACAGGCGAAACCATCAATTTTGGGACTTCGGCTTTTTCACTTGGGTATGCAAGACAATTCACCGAGCAATTTTCAGCAGGTTTGACACTTCGTTATTTGCATGAACAAGCAGGAACGATGCGATTGAATGGTGTTCTTTTTGATGCTGGAACATTTTATAAAACAGGTTTGGGAACTTCACGCTTCGCTGTTGCGATCAGTAATTTTGGCGGAAAATTGACGCCATCGGGAACATTGAAAACTCAAGGTACTGCACCGGATTTCAATGGCGGTGAAGCAAATACATTTCAATCATTTGATCCACCAATAAATTTTCGGATTGGTTTTGCGATGGAGCCGATTATTGATAGCATGCAATCGTGGACCGTATCCGTGCAATTAAATCATCCGAGTGACAATGCAGAGAACTATGCTTTGGGTTCAGAATATGCACTCACATTTTCAGAAGCTTTTCCCGCGAAAGCAATCATAAGAGGCGGTTATATCATAGGGTTGGAACAAGGGCAATTCTCGGGAGGTGCAGGCATACATATTCCAATCAATGGGAATGAATATGTATTGCAAATGGATTATTCATATACAGATTTTGCGATGCTTGGGGGCATACATCGATTCACAGTAGGGATGAACTTCTAAGAATTTCTGCCAGTAATGTTTACACTGTTAAGTGTGTAATTGACTACACATACTGACAAATACATCACACAAGTGTCAATTAGAACTGTGTATATATTTTTCATGCTCCTAAAATTATCCATACCCTGATAACGGCTCTCAGAGCGGTATTTAAGGAATTGATGCAACTTCATAAAAAGTTTGGCACGAGAATTACATAATAGAAAGTAGAGTACATTGAAAAGAATCAATCAAACAACATACACTTAGGGAAGCATAGGTGACGAAGGGGTAGAAAAGTCAAATGGGGACTATGCAAATTATGAGGAAGTTCACCATTTGGATTTTAGGGGAATCCAAGGGGAATGGTGAACTTCTTCATTCACAATTGTGTCGGCGTGATTCAGGGGTACGGTGTTAGGAAATATCGGGGGTGTATATGATGACAACAGGGTGTTGGAGTCATTGTATACATGATATACACTTCGCCGTATCCTGTGCCGTGGATTGATAGAATCAGGGAGTGATGAGATTTGCATAATATTTTCAGTTTTTTTGGAATGAATAGATGAAAGCCCATGTGAACACACTTTTGATTGCTTTGGCAATCATTATTGCAACAACAACATTATCCGATGCTATCATGAAAAGATATAGCATAGATAATGGTATTTCTGTGACCGGGTTAGGGAGCAGAGATTTTGTGTCAGACCTCATTATCTGGCAGTCTTCCGTTTCAGCTCGTGCATCCAATTTGAAAGAAGCATATGCATTGATTGAAAACAGAAAACAGAGTGTTAAAGACTATCTTGTAAAGAAGGGTGTGAAATCCAATGAATTGGAGATATCTTCCATTGACATTGAGAAAGAGTTCCAAACGATGTATGAATCAAATGGAACATCATTTTCTCAGTTTGTTGGATATAAACTCACGCAAAGAATCAGGGTTGAATCCGGAAATGTTGATTTGGTTGAGAAAATTTCCAGAGAAATCAGTGAGTTGATTGATCAAGGAATAGAAATTGTTACAGAGAGTCCACTGTATTATTACACAAAACTTTCTGAATTGAAAGTGGAGATGATAGCGCAGGCTACAACGGATGCAAAACTGAGAGCGGAGAAAATTGCCGATAAATCAGATGCAGAATTGGGTTCATTGAAACATGCAACCATGGGTGTATTTCAGATCATTGGACAGAATACAGATGAAGATTATGAATCCGGGGGATCTTTCAATACTTCATCGAAAAACAAAACAGCNACNATTACAGTNCGCTTGGAATATNAAGCAGAGTAAAAGCAAAAAGGCATGATTTCAAAAGAATCATGCCTTTATTNTTACATCTTCAATCCAATTTCTCTTAGTCTTTCATCGAGATATTCACCTGCTGTCATATCCGTGTATTGCTTTGGATTATCTTCACTGATGCAGGATTCCAGGCAAGTTAAATCCATATGTGATTTGGGATGTAGGAAGAAGGGAACCGAATATCGAGAAGTTCCGAGTAATTCTTTCGGTGGATTCACCACGCGATGTGTGGTTGACTTCAATACATTATTCGTGAGTCTTTGCAGCATATCCCCAACATTCACGACAATATCTTCACCTTGTGCTCTTACGGGGAACCAATCACCTTCTCTCGTCAATACTTCCAAACCATCAGCGCTTGCACCAATGAGCAATGTGATGAGATTGATGTCTTCATGTGCCGCTGAACGCACTGCATCCGGAGACAGTGAATCGGGATCTGTGATTGGGAAATAATGTAGTGCTCGTAGAATGGAATTACCATTATGCACATGAATATCAAAATATGTTTCAGGTAAATGCAGATACTGAGAGATTGCTCTGAGTAAATGCATTCCGGTTTTCTCGAGTTCGGCATAGACTTCACGAACAATATCATTGAAAACAGGAAGTTCAGAAACCATGATGTTTTCAGGATATTGATATTTGACCGGATCATCATCCAATACAGTTTGTCCACATTGCCAGAACTCTTTCAAATCCGGAGTACTTGCATCTTTGGCTTTTTCACGACCTTTTCCTGTATAACCTCTTTGACCACTCAATCCGGGTATTTCATAGATATGTTTTATCTCTTCAGACAATGCAAAAAATGCCTTGATTTGATCATAAAGGACAGTGATTCTTTCTGCATTCAAACCGTGATTTGCAATCATGACAAAACCGGTTTCGGTAAATGCTTTTCCTATGGATTGTGAAAATTCCGCTTGTTTTGTGGGATCATCACTCAAATAATCCAACAAATTGAGACGGGGAATGGAAAAATCCGACATAATGGCTCCGAAATATATGGTTAGCGAAATTAACAATATCCTCTGTATCTACGATGTATTCAGATAATGCAATTCAAACACGATGAACTATCGTATTTTTGAAACACTGTAAACACAATAGAATTACTGTATGAATACGATGATAGAGAAAGGCAATCTCCTGTTAAAAGAGGGAAGATTTGAAGAAGCAAGGAAATATGCAGAGGAATGCATTGCAGAATTTACTATTAAGCCGGTTGAAGCTCTTACGCATTTTGAGATGCTGTCCATATATGCTTTCTCATTTATTCGTAGAAGTTTGGCAATTGATGCAATTCCGATCGTGAAGCAAATGCTCGATTTATGCTCTGAATTACCCGAAGTAGAAAAGATGAAAAGGGAATTCAGATGTAATAATATTCTTGGATTGCTCCATAATGAATTAACAAAAAATGAAGAAGGCTTACAGTA
>JGI25921J50272_10000770_pt1 | contig 10493 bp, 3 predicted proteins | sample LauGreSu1BDMLBSD_2_FD_50272 | JGI IMG/M metagenome (IMG submission 50272) | reverse complement strand
AAAAAAATGTTAAAGCATTGAAGCTCTCGGATACTTCTTTATAGAACTTGTCAATTGAAAAAACAAAAGGTTAATTTTATTGCCAAGCACGCTAACAACGCTATCAACCCAAATTGGTGGAGAAACGAGTCTTAGTCATACTGATTGCCTTTTTTTTAATTTCAATTCCCTCTGTCGCAAAGCACATAGCTGGTGGAGAGATGAGTTATGTCTATCTTGGTCCATCCAGCAATGCATCCAATTCCGGTCGGTACAGTGTAACACTCAAGTTATACCGTGATTGCAATACAGATGGCGCACAACTCGATGCCAATGCGATCATCACCATTTATCCTGGGGGAAGTTCAAGTTATTTTGCCAATCGCAGCATCCCGCTGACATCAAAGGAAACAATTGCCCTTGTTAGGCCCGACCCTTGTATCAGCAATCCGCCCGTCATCTGTTATGAAGTTGGGTATTATACTTTTGAAATAGACCTGCCTTTTAATGCATTAGGTTATGCCATTTCTTATCAGCGTTGTTGCAGGATTGATGGAATTTTCAATGTTGTCAATTCTCAAAATGCTGGTGTAACCTATACTGCAAATATTCCCGGAACCGGCAGTGGTGCCAATGCCCCCGCCAACAGTTCTCCAGTTTTCAAAACCAGTGATACTGTTGTTATTTGTGCGAATAATTATTTTATGTACGATTTTGCAGCAGTGGATGCTGACAAGGATGAATTGAGCTATCAGTTTGAAGAAGCTTATCTGGGCGGAACAACGATGGGGCCTGCACCAACTGTCGCCAGTGCACCTCCGTACAATTCACTCAATTACAATTTTGGATTCAGTGCACAAAGCCCTTTGGGGCCATTGGTTCAAATCAATGCAAATACAGGAATGATTACTGGCACTGCTCCTGTTGCAGGTATTTATGTTATAACAGTTGCCGTAGTTGAAAAAAGAAATGGACAACTCATCAATGTTCACAGGAAAGACCTTCATTTAAAAATTGCTGATTGTAGTATTGCTGGTGCAGACCTCGATCCCGTCAGCATTTCCTGCGATGGATTTACTGTCAATTTTAAAAATAATTCTTCCAGTCCGCTGATCAAAACATTTGATTGGGATTTTGGTGTCACATCTTCCACAGCTGATGTTTCAACGGCATCAACGCCTTCCTTTACTTTTCCTGCGGCAGGGGATTATACTGTCCGCCTGATCACCAACAAAAATGACCAGTGTTCTGATACCGGATATACGGTTGCGAAAGTGTATCCTGGCTTCACAACCGATTTTACCGTTCAGGAAACATGTAAAGGAGTTCCATATGTTTTTACAGATGGTTCAACAACCATTTATGGTTCCATCAACAAATGGAAATGGGATTTTGGTAATACCAACGCTACAAATGATACTGCTGTTACAGCAACAGCATCTTATGTTTATCCCCAGACAGGAGTTTTTGCCGTATCGCTGATTGTTTCCAACAGCAATGGTTGCGTGGATACGGTGTTGAAGCAGATTACCGTTGCCGACAAGCCAAGTCTGGTTGTTCCCAAGGATACTTTGATTTGTAACATTGATACATTACAGCTCTCCGCTTCGGGAGTAGGGGTTCATTCCTGGTCTCCCAACTACAACATCAGCAATACGGGTATCTCAAATCCTTTGGTAAGTCCTGATGTTCCCACGCGGTACACGGTTACGTTGACGCAGTCTCCTGGCTGTATCAACAGTGCTACTGTTTTTGTGGATGTAAAGACTTTTGTTACGTTGAAGGCGGGGTCCGATACGACCATCTGTTTGGGTGACAGTATTTTGCTGCGTCCTTTTTCTGATGGTGTGAACTACCAATGGTCGCCAGCGGCTACAATTTCAAATCCTTTGGCGAAGAATGTTTGGGCAAGGCCCACGCAGACCACCCGTTATTCGGTGTTGGCAACGATTGGCAAGTGCCAGGCCAATGATGGTTTTGTGGTGACCACGGTTCCCTATCCGAAAGCGAATGCAGGCTTGGATACTTTTATATGCTATGGATCGCAGGTAAAGTTGAAGGCCAGTGGAGGCTCTCGGTATCTCTGGTATCCAGGCAATACACTGGATGACCAGACACGTCAAGACCCGATTGCCAGCCCTTGGGACACCACGAATTATGTTGTTGGGGTATATGAAGACAAGGGCTGCCCAAGGCCAGTATACGATACGGTCAGGGTCAGCGTTGTTCCCAAGGTAAAGGCATTTGCCGGCAATGATACCGTGGCCGTGATTGGTCAGCCTTTGCAACTGCTGGCAACCGGAGGAGTGAATTACAGTTGGAGTCCAACCTCCTTCCTCAACAATGGGTTGATTGCTAACCCTGTTGCCAGGTTGAACGATGACATCAGTTATGTGGTGAGGGTATCAACCAAAGAGGGTTGTTTTGGTTATGATACAGTGAAAGTGAAAGTCTACAAAACCCCTCCGGAGATATTTGTTCCTACTGCCTTTACACCGAATGATGATGGCTTGAACGACAGGCTGATACCGATTCCTGTGGGCATTGCACGGATTGTGTACTTCAAGGTTTACAACCGATATGGTGAGCTGGTGTTCAGTACAGAAGAAATCGGCAGGGGCTGGAATGGTGTATACAAGGGTCGCGACCAGGGCAATGAATCTTTTGTATGGCATGCACTGGGTGTGGATTACATGGGTAGTCCAGTATTCAGAAAAGGACAATCAACTTTAATCAGATAAACAATGCGTAAAAAAGTACTTGTTACAGGGGCCAGTTCAGGATTTGGAAATGCCATTGCAAGAAAGTTTGCGGCCACTGGGCATGATCTTATTGTTACTGGCCGGCGGGCAGACAGGCTTGAAACATTGGCCGCTGAACTGCGGGAAAGTTTTGGCATCAATGTGTTGGTAAAGGTATTCGATGTTCAAAACCGAGACCAAGTCTTTGCCGCATTGCAAGGAGATCCTGCTCTGGAAAACCTCGACTTATTGGTGAACAATGCAGGACTGGCACTTGGCAGGGATCATTTTGACCAGGGCAATATTGATGATTGGGAGACCATGATCGATACCAACCTCAAGGGCCTACTCTATGTCACAAGGGCGGTACTTCCAGGCCTCATCAACAATGGAAAAGGTCATATCATCAATATTGGTTCTACTGCAGGAAAAGAAGCCTACGAAAAAGGCAATGTGTATTGTGCCACTAAAACTGCAGTGGATGCCATAAGCCAATCCATGCGCATTGACCTGTTGAAGCACAGAATAAAAGTAACTGTCATTCATCCAGGAGCAGCAGAAACAGAATTCTCAATGGTAAGATTCAAAGGGGATGAGCAGACCGCCAAATCTGTTTACGAAGGGTACAAGCCTTTGCAAGCAGAGGACATCGCAGACACTGTCCATTACTGTGCCCATCTTCCTGAACATGTTTGCATCAACAGTGTTGTGATGACCTGTACTTCACAAGCCAACAGCTTCTACTTGTATAAATAGGCCATTGATCAGCGGGTATTGTTGGGGGTTCTGGGCCTTGCCAGCCCCAAAGAAAACTATTGCGCCAATGAAATCCTGATTTGCACACCACCTCTTGTGTTGACAGATGGTGCAGAGTTGGACACATAAGGATTCAACCTTCTCTGGTCAAAATAGAGTTGGATATTGACCCTGTTGCTCAATACATAGTCGATGGTGGGGCGAATGCTCACAACCCTTTGTCCACCGGTAGCAAATGCATTCGATTGATCCAATCTAGAGTTCGAGTTGATGTCGTCCCGCACACTGAAGTCCAGCGCAAAAGTGATGTCGTTGTCGAGCTTGCTGCTGGCATCCCCCTTTCCGATTTTCACCTTGAAGGGCAATGGGAATCCTCGCTTCCTCCAGCGCATGCCAAAGGTAATTTCAGTAGAGTGCACCTCACTCAATTGGAAATCAACAAGACTCATGCTCAGCTGTCTTGATTTTCTGTATTCGAACCTTCCGGAGAGTTGACCTGGTGTTGAAAAGTCAATTCCAATCAACGGAGCAAATTGTTCAGAGATCAATAAGTTGGGGACCAGGAAATAAGGGATATAGTTGCCTGAAACCGTATCAATGAATGATGGGAAGCCATACAACAAGGTATCCTGGAACAAGAGGGCTGAGTTGAAACTGTTCATGCTCAGTGTGGAGTTGTAACCATGCGTAATGGTAAAATTGCTCAGGTATTGTTGTAGTGATTCTATTCGGCTTAAACCGTTATAAGTCAATCTCCAATTGGGTTTTGGCATATAGCCCTTGAACGGATTTGTTTTTACGGATCCATTCTCTCCCGTGTTCAGCAAAGAAATGCTATTGGGATCCTTGTTGGTATAAGCTGCAAGAAATGCCGGAACAATTACATCTTGAGCATACCTTCCGTATCCTTTGTAATAACCATCAGCACCAGCTGTTTTGCTGTATGGATTTTTCTCCCCCAATCTTTTTGAAAGCACCAACCTGTTGTTTTCAAATTTCTTGAAAGTCTCACTGGTGTTGTTGGGATCAAACTTGGCAAAAAGTGTTTGGAATGAAATGTAGCTGATGCTGAAACCGCCACCAGAATAAGGGTTCAGGGCATTGAACTTTCCTGTTCCAACAGTATCCTTGAAAAGGGTGGAATAGTTTTTGGATAGGTTTCTGTCAAGGTTCAGGTCTACGAGAAAATCCCTGAAAGGTTCTACCTGTGCGGTGACGTTGAGTTTTTGCTCGTAGTTCTGCAGGAAAAGGTTGTTGAGCATGGGGTCCTTTGTGATCAATCCTTTTTGGGCAACATTTTGCAGCCAAACCTGGTCGGGTTGTTTGCCCATGGTGAATCCGATGCCCGGTGCCATGCTGCTAAAATTCTGTCCAAAGAGCCTGGTGCTATCGGTATAGCCAGGAAGGAAGGTGGTACCACCCTCATTGTAGGTTGCTCCAACCCTTTTCACAGCGGTAAGTACCTTCAAGGCTGTTTTAACTGGTGTTGAGAGCGCAGCGACAGCCTTGGTTTTTTCAGGCACATTGAGGGCTGCGATTCTTTTTTCCAATTTCTCTACAGCGGCCTGGTTGGCAATGATGTCTTTTTCAGATGGATTTTTCTTTTTCTTGAAACGTGCAACAAGTTTGCTGATTTTGGCTTTTATTTTTTTGATGCGGGCCTGGTTTTTCTTGCTCACTTCCTGGGCTTCTGTAGGCGCAACATCAGGGGTATTCGTATCGTCAAGCTTTCTGAGCGTTTTGGACTTTGAATAGAGCTGTGTCATGTTCAACTCTGCTGTAGCACCGGTTTGTCCGCTGTTCTGAATGGTGTTACCCAAACTGACAGCCAATCTTGAAGCCCCCACCCAGTTGTAGCTGCTGCGATAAGCCAGGTTCAGTGTTGTCCAGTCCAGCAGTGGAATCATGGTGGTTGGCAGGTTGTAGGTAATGTCCGTATTCTGCGTGTAGATGGTATTCCTTCCCCCCTTCATAAAATTGCGCACCAGTGAATCCCGTTTGCTTTTTGAGTCAATCCTTCCAATCGGTTCATCAATCCTGGAATTGTTGATGGCCTTGAAGTCGAGGTTCAATGATTTTGTCAGGTCCCAACGCATGTTGTAGTTCCTGTCTATTACAAAATACTTGTCATAGGTTTCAGGAATCTTGAATTTTCCCCCGCCTACATTTCTNGGACGGATGGCGCCAAACTGCCTCCTGCTGTCCATCCTTACACCAATCAATGAAGGCATGGGGTTGAAGTTCACATTGCGGATAAAATCAAGCCAAGGGGTAGGAGCCTTGATNAGTTTTTTGAGTGGCTCAATGTATTTGGGTTGGGNACTGTAATTATAGCCCAGGCCACCCTGTGTCTTGCTCACTTCGTTGTTTTCAATCAGTGGATTGTGCTGTTGTGTTTCTGTAAATGAATAACTGAAATCAAAATTGGAAATGCTCCAAAGACGGACTTTCTTTTCTTGTGGTTGGGTGAAACGAACATTGGTGAAGTTGAAGGTTTTGATACCTGTGAAATCAACCGCGTCCGTTCTGATGGAGTCCCGTTTATTTTTGTAGATATTCAGTTTTTCTTTCAATGTGATGTCCTTGTCATAAGGATCATACTGTGGCGAACTGATGGTTTGAGAGAGGTTGGCAAAAAATGGAATTTCCAATCCAAGCTTTTTGGGAAGCAGTTTCCCCAATTGTAGATTGGTGGAAACATCGAATTGTTTTAGGTCATCGCGGAACCTGTCGTTTACTCTTTGTTCAAGCTGACCAAACCCCACCGTATGGATGTTGGCAGACATGGAAACCGTACCCAAATCTGCCATTTGCAGGTTCATCTGCCCCACTGCGGCCCAACCGCCTTTCTCATCCAGGCCTGATAGCCTGAGCTCATTGATCCAGACCTCAGCATTGACAGGTCTTCCACCGGATGGATCTTTGGGATTTTCCAATCCTGCAAGAATACCTTTGACTTCTCCTAGGTTCGGGTTGCCCATGATAGAGAAGATTTTGCCATTGATTGTTTTCCTGTAAATGGCCGTGGGGTTTCCTGTATTGAGGTTACGTTCGTTTTTGAGTTTGATCAATTCTGTGATGTCAAAATTCAATTCATTCTCGGCTGGCCAAATTACTTTTTCATCTGTTGTTCCAAATGGGGTTGTTTTCAGCGGATACTTGATCTCATAGAAATTGTTGATATAGTCGTTGCCGATCCTGACAACTGCATATACTTCACCATCCCTAAGCCTGTTGTACTCTTTGAGGCTTTCTGCATGATAGAACATGGAGATGCGCTTGTATTGCCTCAAATCATGGTTGAAGGATTTGAAAACAGCCCTTCCATCACCTTCGTTGAGGTTGATCACATTGATGCTGAGTGCCTGCTCATTCTGGAGGATGTTGATGCCGCCATTGCTCAGTGTTTGTACACGCTCAATACCAGGTGGAGTGCGATAAGGGATAGGATCCCTGCGGTCGTTTTCTTCAATATTAACGGCCGACACATTGAACCTGGTGATGTTGCTGGACAGGTCAATGGTCTTGTATGCTCCCATCGTGTCTAGGTTGTAGGCAAACCTTCTCCAGTTGTTTCTGACCAACTCTAATTTGGCAAAGCGCAACACAACTGAATCTGCAAAATCAGTCAAAAACATCCTGAAAAAGCGGATGGATTTGAAATCAGGAATTTCTCCAACCTTGCTGTTGTAGGCAGTGATGGGAACACGGAACTGGTACCAGATTTGGTTCTGCTTGGTTCCATCGGCCAGTGTTACGTTGACAGATTTTTTGTCTGCAATAAAGTTTTGACCTACCTGCATGATCGGGTCACCGCTGGGCTTCATGTCAATCCTGTACTGGAANTATTCTTCTGCTTCGTTGAGTGTATTGTCTCGGTTCAGGTCTTCGCCATCTGGATACATGGTAAACGCTGAAGCAAAATTGTCTCCAGCTTTTGCAATAGGAGAGTTGCCCTGAGGGCTGTTGAAGTTTTTGTAACGCATTAAAATTCCTGCATTCTCTGCATCGTAAGTTGCNTCCCTGTAGTATTTGAAATTGTCTGCAGAAGGATCGGTTTTTGCCTCCTGATATGCCTTGGATGTAACACCCAGTCTTGCAGCCATGTCGTTGAGGTACTGAGCCCTCAGCTTGCTCTCTGCAGAGTCTGTNAGCCCATCCAGACCAACATCCTGAAAAGGCCTGTCGGAGGGATTATTGCTGAATCCCTGTGTTACCTGAATCGGATTCAATGGCGATCTGCCCCAAGTGGAGGTAGAGGTTGCGGAAGGGATGGTTGGCGTAGGCAAACCATTTTCGTAAAACCTTCTGGAGTCTTTGAGGATATCTTCTGAAATATTTCCCAGGTTCAGGTAAAGGGATCCACCTGCGGGATTGGTGCCCTTGATGAAAGGATCCAGTACCCAGAACTCAACAAACTCAACATTGGCCGTTTCAAAATCTGTCTGGTCAATGCCCCGCATGATACCACCCCAGCGTTTGTTGGGATTCCTGAGTAAGCCAGTATTTTCAATGTTCAAGGCATCGTAGTTGTAGGGGCCTCTTTCTTTGGGGTAGTAGGCAAGGTCAAACGTAACCATCTGGCTCTGTCCAAAATCAGGTGTCCTTCTCGGGAAAATTTCCTGTTGGCCTACACTCCTTACGCGAGGGTCAGAAAGTTGAACCAGGTCGTTCCTGATGGGGTTGTTTGAATTTCTTTTTTCCTGCAGGATGGGCTCAATGTTGTACCAGGCCAATTTGGCCCTGTTCTTTCCGTAATCAAGATTGTCATAGGAATTGGCCTCAGGAAACATGATGTTCCCGAAACGGTCTTTGGCTCCAAATGGGGTAGAGGCCAGGGTCCAACCTACGATAGGAAAACGAAGATCAATGCTTGACTTGGTTCCTTCAAAATCATCCAGGTAAATCAATCCATCTCCCCCTTTTCCGATTTGTGGTGCATGGCCTGGCATCATCTTGGCNGCTTCAGCAGAGGCACTGATGGTGGAGGTTCCGTTGGCCTCATAAAAAGGAAGTTTNCTNAACCATTTGTTCAGCCGTGGCAACTCACTGTTGTAGCTCATGTCGATACCAGTCATGCTGTTGCGGATCGGATCAGAACCATATTCCATCTTGGTGAAAAAAGGCCTCTCACTCAACCTCACAGATGTTCCACCGATAGAGAGTTTATCGTTAAACAGGTAATCCCAGCGCAGCCCCATGAAGGTTCTTTGCTGCACACCAAATGTTGCATTGTTCTCAAACTGAACATTGACGGGCAATCCAGAACTTTTGATGGCACTGTTGATAACGCGCAGGGTGCCAGACATGTAATCAATCGTATAGTCAATGTTCTCTTGTAAGGTTTGTCCACCTGCCGTTACTGTTACAGATCCTGGAGGGATGTTGAACGCATTTAGCGAAATCTCGCCACTCGCACCTCCGGATGATTTTGAACTACCCCTGATCAGAAAGCGATTGAGGTTGGCATAGGTTTGTGCAATTGCCTTGATGGTATCGTACAGCGGATAAAAAAGAAATTTGTCTCGAAGGGTTGGGTCGGTGGTGAACGCATAATCCAGGTCGTGTCCGAAAGGCTCAAGCACAGGAAAGATGACCCGGCTTTGGTAGGAGTTGACAGTATAGCCTTCCACAAAATCAAACACTCCATCGGGTTGCGGATCGTTCTGGTTGTTCAGCCTGTCCAAGTTCATCAAGGTCAGCAGCGGAACCCCTGCTTGGTCTCCCACCGGTAGGTAACGCTTTTCACCTCCACCAGGCTCCTGGTAGAGCACGTTGAACTGGAAGTCCTGCCTTTCCAGTTGTCCTGATCCAACGGGATAGATGTTTTTCATCATCAGGTCCCAGATGGGNAAAGCGGTCCTTTGAGAAGTGGCCTTCAACAATTTCAAGAAAAGAATTTTTTGTACTCCACTTGTAGAATCTACAGGGATGTCCTGGGCAAATTCACCCACCTGATAAACTTTTCCATTGACAGTATACTGATAGGCAACACCCAGCACTTCATCTGGTTGAAGCGTCACATTCAATGAAATGAAACCCAATTGCCTGTTGAAATAGTATTGAGTTGTATCAAGTTTTCTTGCGAAAGTTTTTTCAAAATCGCGGACGGGTTGAAGACCAATGCTGTTGAGGTAGCTGACAATCTGAGCAGGGATTTCTGCTGCCAGGGTTGTTGATGATCTTGGTGTACAGGTCATTGGTTCCGTTGGAGGGGAGGGTCAGGCCTGGCCTGGGATTGATGACAGGTGGTTGTTGAAAGGGCTTGTCTTCTCCAAGGTCCATCAGACCAACTACATCGCGTGCATTGGCCGTGGCACCGCTTCTGTTGGTTACCCAAACTTCAAGGCGCAGCAATTGCACCTGTGAGTTGATCACCGGAAGGTTTTTCATGGCTTTGTTGTAATCCCTCCTGAAATGCTGTGCCAGCATGAAGTGCCTGTTCTCTTCGTATTCATCGGCCTTGAACTCGAAGGGTGTGCTGCTTGAACCACCTTTGAATCCGGCAGATTGCCTTTGTGAACGCTGGCTGGCAAACACAGTAGAAAGCCAGAGTTTGCCAAACTGCATTTGGGTTTTGATACCAAAAAGCTGCTGAGCTCCAGGAATCAAGGTCCCTTTCGAAGCAAATGAAGTGTTGCCTACTTCGATTTTTTTGAAAATATCTTCAGCACCACCAGAGTAATCCAGTTTGAGCTGGTTTTCGAAATCAAAGGTGGATAATGTGTTGTAACTGATCGGAAACTTCATCTTGTCTCCGATATTGCCAATCACATTCAGGTTGGCTGCCATGTCAAAATCCAGGCCACCATTCTTTCTTGCCCGCTCGGGCAGGGTAGGGTTTTTGATGTTTTGCCCCTGATAACCGGCAGTGATGTTTACCTCGCCCTGGGGCTTGATGTCAATTTTACCAGTGCCAAACAAGCGATTGAAGAGATCTTCCCCCATGTTTAGCTTGGGCTTGACCAGTTTCCTGTTTAGAAGGCTTGACGTGTTGGCACGCTTTTGGAAATAATC
>JGI25921J50272_10000766_pt1 | contig 10535 bp, 10 predicted proteins | sample LauGreSu1BDMLBSD_2_FD_50272 | JGI IMG/M metagenome (IMG submission 50272) | reverse complement strand
CCAAAGCCACCGAGGAAAACCGCGGCTCTAATCAGTAATTTGCGGGCCATTTGGCAATGCTATCCCTTGGCGTAATCCTCGTCTTCCAAGGTGCGCACCTTGCGCGGGGCTTTTCGTTCAACTCCATCTCCCAAGATGTATGAGGCGCACAGGTGATTCCAAGAACAGTTACGGCAGACCTCAACGATGTAGACGGTGAACTCTCCGAACTGACGTTCCATCTCTACTAATTCACGGGGGGTCTTAATGCGACCTGAGTANTGCCCCAGTTGTTCACCAAAGGTGTACCGAAGTTCAACTAGCTCTTCCTTTTTACATACCGGGCAGTTGCGATCGACCTTGTCGCCATGCCACTTTGCGGCACGCATCAAATATGGATCGGCATCGCAGGCATCAACTGTTCCTCGAAAGAGCGCTATCAAGGTAGCGCGCTTATCGAGTGAATAATCGATGAATGATCGTTGCGATTTCATTAAGGAGAAGAATAATCCCAAATAGAGGGTTACGCTCTTTCTTATGAGCTTTGCTGGATTGATTCGACATCCACGGCTTTCACGCCTGCTTGCGGTGCGGTGGACGGGTCAGATGACTGATGGAGTCTTTCAAAGCGCACTTGCATCCTTTGTTTTATTCTCGCCTGAACGNCAAGCNAATGCGTTAAGTGCCGCAATTGGTTTTGCTGTTGTTTTATTGCCGTATTCAATTGTTGGACCTTTTGTTGGAACAATTCTAGATCGAGTTTCACGACAACGGGCATTGTTTTATGCAAACATGGCTCGTAGCGCTAATTTATTTTTAGTTGCATTGTTTGTTTTTAGTGGAACAACTGGNGTTGCACTAACNGTTGTNGTGCTTGTTGCATTCGGNATCAACCGTTTAATTCTTGCCGCGTTATCTGCAGGCCTACCTTTGTTAATTGATTCAAAATCNTTGATTACNGCAAATGCAATTGCAGTTACTGGTGGATCGGTTTTAGTTGTTATTGGTGGGGGAATCGGTGTTGGTGTTCGCGCACTAGTAGATGGTGCCGCCCTTGCCGATCACGCTGATTCCTTACTTATTCTCATAGCGGCGGCTGGTTATTTCACAGCTGCGCTCCTATCTGGACGATTAAATAAGTATGAGATCGGCCCACAGGAGCATGAAAAAGCTGCCGCCTCCTTTAAGCAGGGCTTTACCGATATGCGCGAGGGAATTGATTTCCTTCGAAAAAATATTGATACAGCTAGAGGAATTGTTGCGACCGCGGTTCATCGTGGTGGTTTAACCGCTTTAACTTTGACCGCGTTGTTGTTAGAGCGCAACACATTTAATGATCCTTCTCGTCCTGAAGATGGTTTACAAGGTTTTGGAATCGCGCTAACAATTGCTGGTATTGGTGTTTTCTTGGGCGCATTCTTGGCACCGTATGGTGTTGCGCGTTTCGGACGTCATCGCTGGATTAAATTCGCGATGTTTGCCAGCGCACTTTCACCGATTTTTTTAGCGATTTGGCAGACTCAGGTCGCTTTATCAGTCACCGCATTTCTCACCGCGTTTTTTGGGCAGAACATTAAGGTGACAAATGATGCATTGGTGCAATCAAAGATTGATGATTACTATCGTGGCCGAGTCTTTGCTGTTTACGATGTTGTTGTAAATAGCGCGATTGTTAGTGGTGGATTGATCGCAGCTTTGTTGCTGCCAACATCAGGGGTTACTGCAAAGGTCCCACTCTTTGTGATGAGCGCTTATTTACTAGTCGCAGTTGTTGTACTGCGATCTAGCAAGTTTAAAGCTACCTACTAGCCCACCATTCAAGAAGGGCTTTTGTTGCAGCCTCTTCACCGATTGGTCCTTGCTCAAGACGTAGCTCCATTAAGAAATCCATNGCTTGTCCAACTTCACGTGATGGTTTCAAATTTAATAGTTGCATTACTTGAGCGCCATCTAGATCTGGACGGATCTTTGATANCTCTTCNTGTTCCATTAAGACTTCAATACGCTTTTCTAAAGAGTCATAGGTTGCAGACAAGCGNGCAGCCTTTGCTTTATTGCGCGTAGTGCAATCGGCACGGGTTAATACATGTAAATGTGTAATGAAATCACCAGCATCACGCACATAACGACGCACGGCAGAATCGGTCCACTCGCCCTCGCCATATCCGTGGAAACGAAGGTGGAGCATTGTTAATAGCTCTACAGAATCGATGGTGTCATTATCAAAGCGCAGCGCTTGTAAGCGCTTCTTGGCAAGGCGAGCACCAACAACCTCGTGGTGATGAAATGAAACTCCGCCGCCTTCAATAAAGGCACGTGTCTTTGGCTTACCAATATCGTGCAATAGCGCAGCTAAGCGAATGACAAGGTTGGGACCGCCAAGGCGATCTTCATGTTCGATCGCTTGTTCTAGCACTGTAATTGAGTGCTCATATACATCTTTGTGGTGGTGGTGTTCATCAACTTCAAGACGCAACTTTGGAATTTCCGGCAAGACAATATCGGCAAGACCAGAATCAACCAGAAGTGTTATTCCGATTCGCGGATTTGCAGACATCATGATTTTTGTAAACTCATCGCGCACACGTTCGGCGGAAATAATAGATATGCGATGTGCCAAATCCTTCATGGAACTTAAAACCTCTGGTGCAATTTCAAAGTTCAACTGGCTTGCAAAACGTGCAGCGCGCATCATTCGCAATGGATCATCATTAAATGAATCACCTGGGCGAACCGGTGTTCGTAAAACCTTTGCGGCTAAATCTTGTAAACCATTAAATGGATCGATGAACTCTGGTTTTTCTCCAGTTAATTCAAGTGCCATGGAATTAACTGTGAAATCACGCCGTGATAAATCTCCGTCGATTGAATCACCGTATTCAACCTCTGGTTTACGAGAATCCGGATCGTAGTTTTCTGTTCGGTATGTTGTTACTTCAACAGTTGTGTCACCACGTTTTCCTGCAACTGTTCCAAAAGCAATTCCGGTATCCCACACATTGTCAGCCCATGATTGCAAAATCTTTTTTGTTTCTAATGGGTGCGCATTTGTTGTGAAATCTAAATCATTTCCTAAGCGACCTAAGATTGCATCGCGCACAGGTCCGCCAACTAGCGCCAAGGTAAAGCCCTTAGCCTTGAAGGCTTGGGCAAGGGAGCTGGCAAGAGGAGCGCGTTCAATTAATGAACGGATCGCTAACTCTCCTGCCGCGCCTAATGCGTTACTCACAATAAGTAAGGTTAAAGCACTATCCTTGCTTCATGATCCCGGCACCTGGTGCGGGCAGCGAAGGCACGAAGAAGAAACGGAAGCGTAAGCGTTCCGGTAACCGCGGCCCACAACCACAGACTCAAACGACTCCTAATAAGGGTCCTCAAGTAAAGCGCCCGTATGCAAAGCGCGTTGATGAGGTTAGTGCTGGCGGTTTAGTTATTGATTCGACTGGAACCAAGGGTTTATTGATCGGTCGCTACGACCATAAAGATGCAACTGGCAAGAGAGTGTTGTGGTCTTTACCCAAGGGACATATTGAAGAGGGTGAAACTCCTGAGCAAGCTGCGATTCGCGAGGTTGCAGAAGAAACCGGAATTACATCAAGCATCACAAAATCTTTAGGTGTNATTGATTTTTGGTTTATGGCTGGCGGAAAGCGAATTCACAAAACCGTTCACCANTTTATGTTTACCGAAGTCGGCGGAGTNTTAGCTGCGCAGGAAAGTGAAGTTGATGAGGTTTCNTGGTTTCCGTTAGAAGAGATAGTAGATCGTCTTGCATATCCTGATGAGAAAAAGTTAATCGCTCGCAGTGCGGAGTTAACCGCATGAAAAANTTTGCTCTTATTGTGATCTCTGCATTTTTATTGTTGATGATGCCGCAAGCAACCGCTGCAAATACCGTTATTCGAATTACCGGTCCAATACATCAAACCTTTACCGGCGAATTCCGTAATGATGATTTAGCGCAATCACTAACACCTTCTGGTGATTTAGGGTTAAAGGTTTTTCAACCTATTGCAAAAAATCGAACTTGGGTTATTGATGCGGCATTNATCGACGAAGTTATTGTGATGTCGGGTGATTACACCTTGGCAACGGAAGCAGAACCTGCTGGAAAAGAGATTGCAACAGCGTGGTTAACTCAGTTAAAGCGTGTGACTACCGGCAATGATGTAGTTGCTCTTGCATATGGAAATCCAGATATTTCACTTGCAAAACGATTGGCACCAAGNGAATTAAAAAATTACTTTGTGTATGGACAGGATCGATTGCAGTTAGCGCTTGGTCGCATTGTTCGTAGCGAGCCTGAAGTTCAGTGGAGTGTTGGAAAATCAGGGTTGAGCAACCCTTTACGCAAGAATTACAGCGATAATCGCAAGGCTTTGACCCGTTTATCNCGAGTTGTAGATACCCCTGAATTGATCCAACTTCGCGCTCGTTTAGCTCAGTTGTTATCGCCAACTTTGGATAAGGATTCTCGAAACTATTTTTCTTACAGTGCAACTGAGGCTGTCGATGCGATGGTAAATAAGTTACGTATCAATAGCGGTAAGTATCAAATTACAACTTCGTCGGTGAAGTTACCGGTGACAGTAATTAATGAGTTCGCTGTTGATGTAACCGTTGATATCGCAATGTTGCCAATTAACTCACGTGTGGTCGTTGATAGTTTCGATGATGTCGTAATTCCCGCTAACTCAAAGCGACAGTTGGAGATGCAGGTAGATGTGATAGCCCCTGGTCAAACAACGGTTTCTGCGTTGATAACCGATTCAGATGATGACACTGAGGTTGTCCCCGAAGCGTTGTTAACTTTAAATTCAACGGTAATTGATTCAAAGGTGACCTGGTTTACAACAGGTGCAGCCATACTTCTCTTATTGGCAGCGGTTGCTCAAAGTGTCCGTCGCGTTCGAAGGAGGGGTAAATGAAATCTAATGAACTCTTCCGCGCATCGGGAATTATGGCGCTGGGAACAATCCTTTCTCGAATTACAGGATTTATCCGAGGAATTTTAATTGTTGCGGTTTTAGGTACCGCATTGCTTGCAGATACCTACAACGTTGCAAACACCATGCCAAATATTTTGTATAACTTGCTTGTCGGTGGTGCGCTAACTGCAATCTTTATTCCGCAATTGGTTAGATCCTTTGATCATGAAGATGGTGGAGATGGTTTTGCATCTCGTTTAATTACAACAATCTCGCTCATTCTTTTGGTTCTAGTTTTACTTGGAATGTACTTTGCACCTGCATTAGTTCGTTTGTATGCGCCAGAGTTCTTCACTCAAGGTTTTGAAGCTGAGAAAGAGATCGCAATCGCCTTTACTCGTTACTGTTTGCCGCAGATCTTCTTCTTAGGTTTGTTCACGATGTTAGGACAGGTCGCAAATGCTCGGGGTTCATTTGGGCCTTTGATGTGGGCGCCGATCGCCAACAACCTGGTCGGAATCGCCTTATTTGGTGGCTTCTTGCTGCTCTCGCCGGGTGTAAATATCTCAAATATCACCGATACCCAGGTTCAAATTCTGGGCTGGGGAACAACACTTAGCGTTGTCGTACAAGCCTTGGTTTTAGTACCTGTCATTAAACGTTTAGGCATAACTATCAAACCCAAACTTGGTTTAAGTGGCTTGGGTAAATCATTTAATTTGGCGGGCTGGACCTTAATTTACGTTTTGATCTCACAGCTTGGTTACTTAGTTACCGTCAATGTTGCAACATCAGCTGCGGTTAGAAGCGCGCAAGAGGGTGTAACAACTGGTGTGGGGTACACGCCATACACATACGCTTACTTTGTAATGTTGTTGCCGTATTCAATTGTGACGATTTCAATTATTACTGCAATCTTGCCGCACATTTCTAAGTTAGCACTTGATGGAAAACGTGAAGAGGTTAAAGCACAATTAATTCGTGCGATTCGTTTAGTTGGTGTAATTACAATTCCTAGCGCTGTTGCCTTTTTACTCTTTGGTTCATTAATCACCGAAGTTATCTTTATTGGAATTCCGACTGAGGATTCTCGTTACATTGGTTATGTTTTATCCGCGTTGAGCTTTGGATTAGTTGCCTTTTCTATTAACTTAATTTTGATCCGTGGATTTAACGCCTTTGAAGATACACGAACACAGGTAATTTCAATTTTGATTATTAATGTTATTTCAGTTGCGCTCTCTTACTTATTCCTTGAGTTCTTGAAAACTCGTTGGGTTACTGTTGGATTGGGTGCGGCTTTCTCCTTTAGTTATCTAGTTGGTTTATTGGTGACCTTAGGTTTATTGAAGAAGCACACCGGAAAGTTATCGATCCGGGAATTTTTAACTCAACACCTGCGTTTACTTACTGCAGCGCTACTTGTGATGCTTCCATTGTTCGCAATGGTTGAGTACATCGCTGTGGTTGGGGTTGAACTTTCACCTGCAGCTCGTGCGGGTGAACTACTACTTGTGATGGTTGTCGCATTCTTTGGCTACATCTTTGCCGCTAAAGCGCTCAAGGTTGAGGAGATATCGATGATCCGCCACTTAGGTAGTTCAATCTCGCGCCGTTCAACAAAACCAGAGGAAAACCATTAGATTTCGGGGTCTAGGGAGCACACATGAGTGATGTAAGAAATGTCGTAATTGTTGGATCAGGTCCAGCTGGATACACCGCTGCGATCTACGCTGCTCGCGCGCAGTTAGATCCAATTATTTATGAAGGCTCAGTCACCGCGGGTGGTGCACTCATGAATACAACTGAGGTTGAAAACTTTCCTGGATTCACAGATGGTGTGATGGGTCCAGATTTAATGGACAGCATGCGCAAGCAAGCAAAACGTTTTGGTGCAGAGCTCATAACCGATGACATTGTCGAAATGGATTTAACTGGCGATATCAAGGTGTTAAAGGATGGTTCCGGAAACACTGTTAAAGCTAAGTCGGTAATTCTCGCAACTGGTAGTGCTTACCGTGAAATTGGTTTAGTTAATGAAAAGCGTTTATCTGGCCATGGTGTTTCATGGTGTGCAACATGCGATGGTTTCTTCTTCCGTGGACAAACTATTGCTGTTGTCGGTGGTGGAGATAGCGCAGTTGAAGAGGCAACATTCTTAACTCGTTTTGCAGACAAGGTCGTTTTAATTCACCGTCGTGATTCATTACGCGCATCAAAGATTATGGCTGATCGCGCTAAGGCAAACCCAAAGATTGAATTTATGTGGAACACAGAAGTTATTGATGTGTTGGGTGCAGACAAGGTTGAGGCGTTAAAGCTTCGCAACACAGTTGATGGCTCTGAATCAGAGCGCGCATTCACTGGTTTGTTTGTTGCAATCGGACATATTCCACGTAGCGANCTANTNACAGGACAGATCGATTTAGATAATGAAGGCTATGTAATTTGCGAAGGTCGCTCTACACGCACTAATCAAAAGGGTGTATTTGCATGTGGCGATTTAGTGGACCACACCTATCGTCAAGCGATTACAGCTGCGGGTTCTGGTTGTGCGGCGGCGTTAGATGCAGAGAAGTTTTTAGCTCATTAATTTTTAACACAAGGATTAAAACCGACAATAAAGAGGAGTANGACGATGGCAACAAGCAAGGTAACGACAGCAACCTTTGATGCAGAGGTTCTTAAGAGCAGCACCCCCGTTTTGGTTGATTTTTGGGCTGAATGGTGTGGTCCCTGCCGCGCAGTTGGCCCAATCCTTGAAGAGATTTCAAATGAGTACGGTTCAAAGATCAAGATCGTAAAGCTCAACACAGATGAAGAGTCAGCGATTGCGATCAAGTATGGAATTNCATCAATTCCATCGATGTATGTATTTGTTAATGGCGAAGTTGTAACGCAAATCGTTGGTGCTAAGCCAAAGCCAGCGCTACTAAAGGATCTAGAAAGCTTCCTCGCATAAATTCATGTCAGATTTAACCGAGTCGGAGATCCGCTCTTTTCAACAAGCCCGTGGCCTTGATGTCACGGGTTTTGTTGATGCGGTCACTGCACGCGCATTAGAAGAAGCGCGTTGGAAACTCGGAGATCGTTCCTTGTATCTGCAGGAGTCACCGCTTATGCGCGGAGATGATGTTGCAGCGTTACAAGCACGTTTAACTGAGATGGGTTTTGATTGCGGTCGTGTTGATGGAATTTATGGTCCACGTACCGAAGCTGCGGTAAAAGAGTTCCAAAAATCGGTAGGTGCCACAGTAGATGGAAAGTGTGGACCGGCAACAATGATCGCGTTAATTCGATTAACCAAAATTGTTTCTGGGGGAGCACCTTCTGCAATGCGTCAGACNGCGACNCAACAAAGTCGNGGACCNGCTTTGGCAAATAAGGTAATTGTTTTAAACCCTGATGGTGATGATCAACTTGTTTATGATGTTGCGGTTCGTACTGAAGGTCGCTTGCTTGCATTAGGTGCATCGGTATTTCTTACACGTGGTGCTACCAATAATCCTTCAGAACAAGAGCGAATCGCATTTAGTAATAAAAGCGGCGCAGACTTAATGATTTCTTTAAACCTTGATTCTTATGCAAATGAAAAAGCACATGGTGCTGCAACATATTTTTATGGCAGCGATGCACATGGTGTTCACTCAATTGTTGGTGAAAGATTTGCATCATTGGTGCAACGAGAGATTTGTGCGCGTACCGATTTAGCAAACTGTCGTACCCATGCTAAAACATGGGATTTACTGCGATTAACAACGGCGCCAACTGTTCGTATTGATTTGGGATACACCACTAACCCTGGCGATCTTTCTCGAATTTCCAGACCAGATTTTCGTGATGTCATCGCTGAAGCCTTAGTGATTGCAATCCAACGCCTGTATTTAGCTGCTGAAGATGATGCAAAAACAGGAACTTTGCGAATTTCAGATCTACGTAAAGCCGGTATTCGCCGCTAAATAACGCTCAAGCAATCGCTTGGGTATGGGAGACTTACACCATGTCTGATATCACGCAACGCTTCTCGACAGGTGCTCCACAAAATCTTGAAGAAAGATTTGCCTCTCGAGCCGCGCACATGAAGCCGAGTGAGATCCGCTCGCTTTTTGCTGTGGCATCGCGTCCAGAGATTGTTTCCCTCGCAGGTGGAATGCCAAATCTTTCAGCGCTTCCCATGGGAATGATGGCTGATGTTGTTAACAACCTTGTTCGAAACAATGGACAGGAAGCGTTGCAGTATGGAAATGGTCAAGGTCATCCAAAGCTTCGCGAACAAATCTGTGAGGTAATGGCACTTGAAGGTATTCGTGCAAACCCTGATGATGTTTTAGTTACAACCGGTTCACAGCAAGCGTTGGACCTTATTTCACGCATTTTTTTAGATCCTCAGGATGTTGTTCTTGCTGAAGCGCCTTCTTATGTTGGAGCGTTAGGAACTTTCCATCAATATGAAGCATCTGTTGTGCATGTTGAAACAGATGAGAATGGATTGGTTCCATCTGCATTACAAGAGGCGATTAAAACTGTGCGTGCTGCAGGTCGCAAGATTAAGTTTTTGTACACAATTCCTAATTACCAAAATCCAAGTGGAGTTTTATTGCCGGCAGCTCGCCGTACAGAGATTTTAAATATCTGTCGCGAAGCTGGAATCTTTGTTGTTGAAGATAATCCATATGGTTTGTTGGGCTTTGATAAGCCATCTCCAAATGCGATGCGTGCTGAGGATTCAGAGAATGTGATCTATTTAGGATCATTTTCCAAGACAATTGCACCTGGATTACGTGTGGGTTGGGCTTTAGTTCCGCCATCACTGAAGGAAAAACTGGTGATCGCCAGTGAATCCTCGATTTTGTGTCCATCTAACTTCACTCAATTAACAATCTCTAATTACTTAGCTGATCAGCCATGGCGCGATCAGATTGCATCATTTTGCGAGCTATACAAGGTGCGCCGTGATGCGATGTTGGAATCTTTGGATGAGCATTTTCCAGCGACAGCTCAATGGACAAAGCCAGGTGGTGGTTTTTATGTGTGGGTTACCTTGCCACCTGAAATCGATACAACTGCGTTGATGCCAAAGGCGATTGTTGCAAAGGTTGCATATGTTCCAGGAACCGCCTTTTATGCAGATGGTTTTGGTTCTTGGTCGTTGCGTCTGTCGTATTGCTACCCAACACCAGAACGAATTCGCGAAGGTGTGAAGGCGCTCGGTGGAGTTATTAAGCAAGAGATGGCAAGCCGTAAAGGTTTTGAATTAAAAGGTTAGTTTGAAATCGCTTTTGTAATTCGTTGTAAATCTTGTGCACCAGCAAACTCAATAACAATTGTTCCTTTTTTCGCGCTGCCTTGAATTGTTACGCGGGTATCTAGCGCATCACCAATAGTGTCAGCAATCTCTTGTAGCTCAGGGCTTGCAGATTTTGCACCCTTTGGCTTCTTGGTTGATTGTCCCTTTGGTGCACCGGAAGAGATGATCTCTTCAGTTGCACGGACAGATAAACCTTCGCTCACAATTCGTGCAGCTAATTTTTCAATTGATGCGGCATCACTTAAACCCAACAATGCGCGGGCATGTCCTGCAGATAAGACACCTGATGCAACCTTCTGTTGAACAGATGGTGGAAGGTT
>JGI25921J50272_10000765_pt1 | contig 10540 bp, 6 predicted proteins | sample LauGreSu1BDMLBSD_2_FD_50272 | JGI IMG/M metagenome (IMG submission 50272) | reverse complement strand
GCCGCGTCTGTTTCTTTGACAACAGCGGGCGTGAGGCCGTCGTTGCCAACCATGACAACGGGGTCGAGGTGGTGCGCTTCGGCTCGGTGAACCTTGCGTTGGGCGGGAGTCAATTGAATTTGGGGCATAGCGCTATTATCCCTGCTTGAACGGAAGATCATGAAAGTAAAAACCAAAAGTAAAAAAGTCAACAAGTCGTGGTTGAACGACCACGTCAATGACCCCTATGTCAAGTTGGCCAAAAAAGAGGGCTATCGGGCGAGGGCTGCCTACAAACTGAAAGAAATTGACGAAACTTTTGGCCTCATCAAACCAGGCAACCTGGTGGTTGACTTGGGCTCAGCGCCTGGAGCTTGGAGCCAATATGTTCGGCGCAAGCTGTCGCCTGGGGGCGCGGCGGCGGGTGATTTGAACGGCACCATCTTGGCTGTAGACCTGTTGCCCATGGAGCCGGTTGAGGGTGTGCATTTCATTCAAGGCGACTTTACGGAAGCCGATGTGCTGGCTCAAGTTCAAGCCCTGGTGGGCGATCGCCCTGTCGATGTGGTGGTCTCAGACATGGCGCCCAACCTGTCGGGCATTGATTCTGTGGATGCTGCACGAATTACACATCTGATTGAATTGGCGGTTGAGTTTGCTCAAATGCACCTGAANCCGCAAGGGGCCTTGGTGGTGAAGGTCTTTCACGGGAGNGGCTACAGCCAACTGGTNAAGCTGTTCAAGGANTCTTTCAAAATCGTCAAACCGATCAAACCCAAGGCTTCTCGAGACAAATCNTCAGAGCAGTTTTTGGTGGGAATTGAACCTAAAAACAGGCCCAGNTCAGCCGAATCGACTTAATCGCAACGCAGAACAGTAAATTTCCTTCTACTTTTAAGGCTAAGTCAAGGTAAATTGTCCCCGTAGCACTTTCAAAAGTCTAGAATGTTCATTCATTAGATGTTTTACTGGGAGCTCTTCTTGAACAACCCTTGGTTTTCAAAGATCGCCGTATGGCTTGTGATTGGCATGGTGCTCTTCACTGTATTCAAACAATTCGACAACCGATCGGGTGTCGGCTCAGGTTACCTGGGTTACTCAGACTTCCTAGAAGAGGTCAGAGGCAACCGCATCAAAACGGCCACCATCCAAGAGGGTCAAGGCGGCACCGAAATTTCAGCCGTCACCACCGACGATCGCCGCATCAAAACCACGGCCACCTATTTAGACCGTGGCTTGGTTGGCGACCTGATTGCCAATGGCGTGAAGTTTGATGTGAAACCTCGCGAAGAGGGTTCCCTGCTCATGAGTTTGCTGGTCAGCTGGGGCCCCATGCTCTTGCTCATTGGTGTGTGGGTTTATTTCATGCGCCAAATGCAAGGCGGCGGTAAAGGCGGTGCCTTTAGCTTTGGCAAAAGCAAAGCCCGCATGCTCGATGAAAACACCAACCAAGTTACTTTTGCCGACGTAGCAGGTTGCGACGAAGCCAAAGAAGAAGTGAAAGAAGTCGTCGACTTCTTAAAGGACCCCGCTAGGTTTCAAAAACTCGGTGGCCGAATTCCNCGTGGCTTGTTGTTGGTTGGCCCTCCCGGCACCGGTAAAACCTTGTTGGCCAAGAGCATTGCAGGCGAGGCCAAGGTGCCTTTCTTCAGCATCTCCGGCTCAGACTTCGTAGAAATGTTTGTGGGCGTGGGCGCTGCCCGGGTTCGNGACATGTTCGAAAACGCCAAGAAAAATGCGCCTTGCATNATTTTTATNGACGANATTGATGCTGTNGGNCGCCAGCGTGGTGCTGGNTTGGGCGGTGGCAACGACGANCGCGAGCAAACCCTCAACCAAATGCTGGTCGAGATGGACGGTTTTGAAACCAACCTCGGCGTGATTGTGGTGGCTGCCACCAACCGCCCCGACATCTTGGATGCAGCGCTTTTGCGCCCCGGTCGTTTTGACCGCCAGGTCTATGTCACTTTGCCCGACATTCGCGGCCGCGAACAAATCTTGGCTGTGCACATGCGCAAAATCCCAATCGGCCAAGACATGAACCCCGGCGTCATCGCTCGCGGTACACCTGGCATGAGTGGTGCCGATTTGGCCAATTTGTGCAACGAAGCGGCCCTTATGGCGGCTCGCCGNAATGCCCGCGTTGTGGAAATGCAAGACTTTGAGAAAGCCAAAGACAAAATTCTCATGGGCCCTGAGCGCAAGAGCATGGTCATGCCTGAAGACGAGCGTCGCAACACGGCTTATCACGAGTCGGGTCACGCCCTCATTGGCAAGTTGCTGCCCAAGTGCGATCCTGTGCACAAGGTCACCATCATTCCTCGCGGCCGTGCCTTGGGTGTCACCATGAGCCTGCCCGAGCGCGATCGTTACAGCTACGACAGCGAATACATGTTGAACCAAATCAGCATGTTGTTTGGCGGCCGCATTGCCGAAGAAGTGTTCATGAAACAAATGACCACGGGCGCCAGCAACGACTTTGAGCGCGCTACCCAAATTGCCCGCGATATGGTCATGCGCTATGGCATGACCACCGCCTTGGGTCCCATGGTTTATGCTGAAAATGAAGGCGAAGTGTTTTTGGGTCGCTCCGTCACCAAGACCACCAACATGTCCGAGTCCACCATGCAAAAGGTTGACGCTGAAGTTCGCCGCATCATTGATGAGCAGTACAAATTGGCGCGCAACTTAATTGAAGAGCACAGCGACAAAATGCACGCCATGGCCAAGGCCTTGTTAGAGTGGGAAACCATTGACGTCACTCAGCTTGACGACATCATGGCGGGTCGTGAACCCAAGGCACCCAAAGATTGGACGCCCCGCATTCCACCTTCTGGCAGTGACGATGCAGCTGGCGGCACGCCTGCTGTCAAAGTCGATCCAGAGCCCAACGCGGCCTGATCCTCTCCATCATCAATACGGGGCTTCGGCCCCGTTATTGTTTCTAAGCTGCTGAACTTAAATTCCAAATCCGTTGTAATTCATGACCCAACCCATTTGGCAGACCTCTAGGTTCGCGATCGACCTCACCCAGCCCAAAGTCATGGGCATTGTGAATCTCACACCCGATTCTTTTTCTGATGGGGGGCGTCACAGTACCTTGTCCATTGCGCTTGAAAATGCTCAAACCCTGCTGGCTCAGGGAGCCGACATTTTGGACATCGGCGGAGAGTCTTCTAGACCCGGTGCACAGCCCGTCAGCGTCGAAGAAGAGTTGAAGCGCGTATTGCCATTTTTGCAAGAAGCACTGACTTGGAAGGTACCTGTTTCGGTCGATACCTACAAGCCAGAAGTGATGCAAGCTGCCTTGGACTTGGGAGCTGATGTCGTGAACGACATCTGGGCCTTGCGGCAACCAGGTGCCCTGCAGGTGGTGGCGCGGCATCCTCAATGTGGCGTCTGCCTGATGCACATGCACCAAGAACCGCTCACCATGTTGGCGCAGCCTATGACCGGTGATGCCTTGCCTTTGGTCAAAGATTTCTTGACTCAGCAAGTTTTGAAATTGAGGCACAGTGGGGTACAGCCCAATCGCATTGTTTTAGACCCAGGTATTGGTTTCGGTAAAACGCTCGAGCAAAATTTAAGTTTGCTACAGCGTCAATCAGAGTTGTTGTCTCTTGGTCATCCGCTGATGGCAGGCTGGTCGCGCAAAGGCACGTTGGGCAAGCTGACTGCTATTCAAGGGAAGGCACCTGAGCCCAAGGACAGAGTGGGCGCCAGCGTGGCAGCGGCCCTCATTGCCGTTCAAAACGGGGCTTCAGTGGTTCGAGTGCACGATGTGAAAGAAACTGTTCAGGCGTTGCGTGTTTGGCAGGCTCTGAAGATTTAAAATCTACTCATTCTCAATCGATCCAAAAAGAACAAGAACCATGACCAGAAAATACTTTGGAACCGATGGCATTCGGGGTACCGTTGGCGTAGCGCCCATCACGCCTGATTTTGTCATGCGCTTGGCGCATGCCGTCGGCCGTGTGTTGCGCCAAACGGAGGACCATCCTGTCGTTTTGATTGGCAAAGACACGCGAATTTCTGGCTACATGCTCGAGAGTGCGCTGAGTCTGGCTTTAATTCGGCAGGTGTCGATGTGGTTTTGTTGGGCCCTGTGCCAACACCTGCTGTGGCCTATCTCACGCGGGCCAGGCGCGCCTCCTTAGGCGTGGTCATCAGTGCCAGCCACAATCCCTTTGAAGACAATGGCATCAAGTTTTTCAGCGCCAAAGGTACCAAGCTCAGTGATGCTTGGGAAACTTCTGTCGAGGCGCTGGTCGATCAGCCCCCTGTTTGGGCTTCATCTGCTGAACTGGGCAAGGCCAAGCGCTTAGACGATGCTGCGGGTCGGTACATCGAGTTTTGCAAAAGCACTTTCAGCAATGACTTTACCTTGAAGGGTATGAAGATTGTGGTGGATGCTGCCAATGGCGCAGCCTATCAAATTGCACCCAAGGTTTTTCATGAACTGGGTGCCGATGTCATCGCCATCGGTTGTTCGCCAGATGGCCTGAACATCAACAAAGGGGTTGGCGCTACCCACCCTGAAGCGGTTGTAGAGGCCGTCAAAGCCCACCAAGCCGATTACGGCATCGCGCTAGATGGTGATGCCGATCGCCTGCAGCTGGTCGATAAATCGGGTCGCTTGTACAACGGCGATGAGTTGCTGTACCTGATGGTCTGCGATCGATTGGCTCGAGATGAAGTGGTGTCTGGCGTGGTGGGCACCCTCATGACCAACATGGCCGTTGAAGTAGCGCTGAAAAACAAAAACATTCCCTTCATTCGAAGCAAGGTGGGCGACCGTTATGTGTTGGAAGCCTTGCAAGAGAATGCTTGGCTGCTGGGCGGAGAGGGCTCAGGTCACTTGTTGGCTTTAGACAAGCACACCACGGGTGACGGTTTGATCAGCGCGTTACAGGTTTTGCAAGCGTGCGTAGCCACCGGCAAAACAATGTCTGAGTTACTGGCCGATGTCACGCTTTTTCCGCAGGTGCTGATCAATGTGCGCTTGACCAAAGATCAAAACTGGAAAGACAGCCCTCAGCTGGCACAAGCCATGAAGGAAGTCGAAGCAGAGTTGGCAGACACGGGACGCGTCCTGATTCGGCCCAGCGGTACCGAGCCGCTGGTTCGCGTGATGGTCGAGGCGCGTGAATTGGCCGTGGCGCAACGCTGCGCTGAAAAATTGGCCAACACCCTGCGCTAAATCAGTACTTCAGTAAATCAAACGCTCGGGTTTGATTTCTTGCAGGATGGTGGTGGCAATTTCTTCAATCGATTTGGTGGTGGTCGAGAGCCACCGAATGCCCGATCTGCGCATCATTGATTCAGCATCAGCCACTTCTTGACGGCAGTTTTCAATGCTGGCGTATTTTGAGTTCGGGCGCCGCTCTGTTCGTATTTCTGAAAGTCGATCTGGGTGAATGGTGAGCCCAAAGATCTTTTTGCGATGTGGCACCAAAGCCGGTGGAAGTTGCTTGCGTTCAAAGTCCTCGGGAATGAGGGGGTAGTTGGCAGCTTTCAAGCCGTGTTGCATGGCCAAATACAGGCTGGTGGGGGTTTTGCCACTTCGGCTCACACCCACCAAAATCACCTCAGCTGACTCCAAATCACGGTTGGACTGTCCATCATCGTGGGCCAGTGAGAAGTTAATGGCCTCAATGCGGTCGTGGTAGTCCTTGCTTTTGCTGACGTCGGAAAAGCGGCCCACCCGGTGGTGCGATTTGATGCCCAACTCTTCTTCTAGCGGGTTGACGAAGGTGCCAAACATATCCAGCAACATGCCTTTGCAACCATCCCGAATCACTTGGAGAACTTCCATGTTCACCAAAGTGGTGAAAACGATGGGCTTGATGTTCTCGATCTCTGCCGTGTGGTTGATTTGGCGGACGGCTTGGTGTGCCTTGTCTGCACTGTCTATAAAAGGAAGCCGGATGTACCTTGTTTTCAACTCAAATTGGGCCAAGATGGCTTTGCCAAAGGTTTCGGCCGTAATTCCGGTGCCGTCGGAGATGAAAAAAACGGTTCTGTTGGGCATTGTTGAAATTTTAATGGAGTGAACAGGGAGTTGAGACCTAAAATCACTTTCATTATCTACCGCCTGCTGGCGCTCAGTCATCCAGTCTAAAAACAATCAAGATTCTGAGAGTTGGTTCGGGTTCAAAGCCGTTTTTTAATATTGGAGTTTTTATGTCTCAGCTTTTTGCAAAGGACGCGTTGGCCGTTCCCTTTGAACTTCTTCGAATGTCGGATGTTGAATCTGTTGGGGGCAAAAATGCCAGCTTGGGCGAGATGATCTCGCAACTGCCCAACGGTGTCAGAGTCCCTACAGGCTTTGCCACTACAGCGCATGCATTTCGAGAGTTTTTAAAGCATGGCGGCTTGGTCGATCGCATCAACCAAAAATTGGACGACTTGGATGTGGAGGATGTTCGAGCCCTGGTCGCAGTAGGTGCAGAAATCCGTGCCATGGTCGAGGCGCAGCCTTTTCCTGCAGACTTGGAGAAGGCCATTCGTGAGCAGTTTGCAGTTCTGAGCGCTGGCAATGCGCAAGCCTCCTTTGCGGTGCGTTCCTCGGCCACTGCCGAAGATTTGCCCGATGCGTCGTTCGCAGGCCAGCAAGAAACATTTTTGAATGTGGTTGGCGTTGAGGATGTTCTGCACAAGATGAAGGAAGTGTTTGCCTCCTTGTACAACGACCGTGCAATCAGTTACCGCGTGCACAAAGGTTTTGCCCACTCAGAAGTGGCATTGTCAGCCGGGGTACAGCGCATGGTTCGTTCTGACCTGGGCGCAGCGGGTGTGATGTTCACCATTGACACCGAAACAGGTTTTGAAGATGTGGTGTTCATCACGTCCAGTTATGGCTTGGGCGAGACAGTGGTGCAGGGCGCTGTGAATCCTGATGAGTTTTATGTGCACAAGCCCATGCTGGCCGCTGGCAACAAAGCCGTCATTCGACGCAACTTGGGCTCTAAGCTCCTGCAAATGATTTTTTGCACACCCGAAGAAAAAGCCAGCTCGGGCAAGCTGGTGAAAACGGTGGATGTGGCCATGGCGTTGCGCAATCGCTACTCCTTGTCCGATGCAGACATTACGCAGCTGGCGCAATACGCCATGGTGATTGAAAAGCACTACGGCCGCCCGATGGACATCGAATGGGGTAAAGATGGCGCCGACGGTTTGATTTATATTTTGCAAGCCCGTCCTGAAACCGTGAAGAGCCAGTCTAAAGGCACTGCAGAGCTTCGTTACAAACTCAAGGGTAAGGGCACGGTGCTGGCTGAGGGTCGTGCCATTGGTCAAAAAATTGGCACAGGCCCTGTTCGTTTGGTACACAGCATTTCAGAGATGGACCAAGTGCAAGCCGGCGATGTGTTGGTGACTGACATGACAGACCCCAATTGGGAGCCCGTGATGAAGCGCGCCAGTGCCATCGTGACCAACCGGGGAGGGCGNACTTGTCATGCTGCCATCATTGCANGAGAGCTGGGCATTCCTGCGGTCGTGGGTTGTGGCAATGCCACGGATCAATTGAAAGATGGCACGCTTGTCACAGTCAGTTGCGCTGAAGGTGATACAGGCCGCATATACGATGGCTTGCTTGAAACGGAAGTGACAGAAGTGATCAGAGGCACCATGCCCGAAATTGCCACCAAAATCATGATGAACGTAGGCAATCCGCAGTTGGCATTTGACTTTGCACAGTTGCCCAATCAAGGCGTAGGCTTGGCGCGTTTAGAGTTCATCATCAACAACAACATTGGTGTTCACCCNAAAGCCATTTTGGATTACCCCAACATCGATGCCGACTTGAAAAAAGCGGTGGAGTCTGTGGCGCGCGGCCATGCTTCACCCAAGGCGTTTTACATCGACAAAGTCACAGAAGGCGTGGCCAGCATTGCCGCCGCTTTTTGGCCCAAGCCGGTCATTGTTCGCTTGTCAGATTTCAAGAGCAATGAGTACCGCAAACTCATTGGCGGCAGCCGCTACGAGCCCGAAGAAGAAAATCCGATGTTGGGTTTTCGCGGTGCAGCGCGCTATATCAGCGAAGATTTTGGCGAGGCCTTTGCCATGGAGTGTGAAGCCATTAAGCGTGTCCGCGGCGAGATGGGCTTGACCAATGTGCAAGTCATGGTGCCGTTTGTTCGAACCTTGGGTCAAGCCGATCGTGTCACCCAGTTGTTGGACAAACATGGCCTGAAGCGCGGTCAGGATGAACTGAAAATTATCATGATGTGCGAAGTCCCCAGCAACGCCATCTTGGCTGAGCAGTTCTTGGAATACTTCGATGGCTTTTCAATCGGCTCTAACGACCTGACGCAACTTACCTTGGGCTTAGACCGCGACTCCGGCTTGGCGTTGTTGGCTGTCGATTTTGACGAACGCGATTTGGCAGTTCAAACCTTGATATCACAGGCCATTCAGGCGTGCCTGCGTCAGGGGAAATATGTGGGCATTTGTGGCCAAGGCCCAAGCGACCATCCAGACTTTGCACGTTGGCTTATGGCGCAGGGCATCAGCTCCATCTCATTGAATCCAGACACCGTGGTTGAAACCTGGACGCAACTTGGAAAAGCCGATTGAAACCATCAGCCTCATTTCAGCAAAAGTATGCCGCCTACCAATGGCGGTTGCATCGAAACGTTGTGACTTACGTTATTTTGCTGCTTTGCTTGATGGGCAGCATGGGTTGGGCGGAACATCAAGGCCTTTCAAGAAATTTAATTGGCCCCATCTTTTTGTTTTCGACGGTCATGATCTACGCCTTCATTGGTGTCGCAGGTCGAACTTCCAATGCAGAAGAATATTACGTAGCCGGCCGGCGCATTCCTGCTTTTTACAACGGCATGGCCACAGCCGCAGACTGGATGAGTGCGGCTTCATTCATCAGTTTGTCTGGTGCACTTTACTTACAAGGTTTTTCTGGCAGTGGCGATCAAGCAGGCGGTTTAGCCTACGTCATGGGATGGACTGGCGGGTTTTGCTTGGTGGCCTTGCTGATCGCACCGCATTTGCGGTCTATGAATTTGTACACCTTGCCAGACTTTTTCAGTCAGCGCTATGGCGGCCGTTGGCCTAGATTGTTGGCAGCTTGGTCGGCTATTTTGTGTTCATTCACCTATGTGGTTGCGCAAATTTATGGCGTTGGCCTGATTGCTTCGCGCCTCACGGGGGTGCAGTTTGAAATTGGTATTTTGCTGGGCTTAGGTGGTATTTTGTTGTGTTCCTTTTTGGGGGGCATGCGAGCCATTACTTGGACCCAAGTTGCTCAGTACATCATTTTGATGATGGCATTTTTAATTCCTGTGTCATGGCTTGCCTACAAACAGCTGGGAACGCCTTTGGCACCACTGGCATATGGCACGCAACTGACTAAGATTGCAGAGCTAGAGCAAAAACTCATCGCTGACCCCGCAGAGTTGGCCGTCAGGAATGAGTATTTGCGCCGAGCAGATGCGCTGCGATCAAAGCTGGAAAATGTTGAAGCATCTCTACAAAATGAGCGGTATGTGCTTGAGCAGCACGTGCGAGATTTAAAACTTCAAAACGCTGAATTTTCGGTGATCACAAAAGCACGGCGCGACTTGCAGGCATTGCCTAAAAATGCCGCCGAGGCGAAGGAGGTTTGGCAAAAGGCCATGCTTGACAACTATGAGCGGTCAAAGCCCCTGGGTGGCATGCCGCTTCACGGCAAGGCTTTTCAGGGGGAGCCCGATGGCACACCGCAAGAGCAAGAACTTTTCCAGCACTCGCGCATCAATTTTGTCGCGCTTATTTTTTGCCTCATGGCCGGCACCGCTGGCCTGCCTCATTTGTTAACCCGCTTCTACACGGTGCCCAACGAGGCCGAGGCACGGCTTTCGGTGGCGTGGTCTTTGTTTTTCATTGTGATCTTGTATCTCAGTGCGCCCGCATTGGCCGTGCTTGTGAAGTTTGAGGTCATGAACAACTTGGTGGGCAGCTCCTTTTCTGAGTTACCCCATTGGCTGGCACAGTGGGCAAGGGTTGACAGCGCCTTGGTCGAAGTGACAGACGTGAACGTAGATGGCATCTTGCAATTTGGTGAGCTGAAGTTGGGTGCAGACATGATCATGTTGGCCAGCCCTGAATTGGCCGGGCTGCCTTACGTCATATCTGGCTTGGTGGCCGCTGGAGGGTTTGCCGCTGCATTGTCAACGGCAGACGGCTTGCTTTTAACCATCAGCAACGCTTTCGTTCATGACATGCGCTTAGGCATGAAAAATGGCGTGGAATCTCAAGATGGTCGTGTGATTTTGTCCAAGTTTGCTTTGTTGGCCGTNGCCATGTGCGCCGCTTTGGTGGCCGCTTGGAAGCCTGCTCAAATCCTGGCTTTGGTTTCAGCGTCTTTTTCTTTGGCAGCTTCCGCCTTCTTTCCTGGCATGGTCATGGGGATTTTCTGGAAGCGCGCCAGTCGCAAGGGCGTGGTTCTGGGCATGCTTTTGGGCCTGATCACCACGCTGCTTTACATGACGCTCAATGTGCCTACTGTGAGGGCAGCGTTTCATTGGCCTGCAGACAGCGGCTTATTTTTGGGCATTCAGCC
>JGI25921J50272_10000762_pt1 | contig 10574 bp, 7 predicted proteins | sample LauGreSu1BDMLBSD_2_FD_50272 | JGI IMG/M metagenome (IMG submission 50272) | reverse complement strand
GCTCGTCTGGAAATAAGCGCTTGTAATCCATTATTAAGTCCTTGGCCCATCACGCCAAAAATCAAATAATAGACTCCTGTAATGCCACCAATGGCGAGTGCCTGCTTACTTAAAGCACCTAAAAAGATATTGTTGATGATAAAGTTAAACTGAGGCACCAAAATAGCCAATGCAATGGGAATTGAAATAGTCAGTATCTGCTTACTGCTAATATTCACCTGTAAGGAAGGGGTCGCTGCTGGTTGACTCATATAATTACAAATCTACAACTAGTTTTATCAATAGATAGCCTCTTTTTTTTGTATCATTGCAGTAGAAATTGACTATGAAAAAAATCGGCATTTACGGGGTACAAGAAAGTACAGCAAATAATAAGGTGGAAGATCTTTATTTGATCGTGGACGAACAGTCTATTTGTTTTGTGGTAAAAAACCATATCAATGGTGCATATATTGCTTTTGAATATTTTGAAAACACCACAGATCAAAATGGGTGGAATCAACTTTTAGGTTATTTGCAAAATAATTCAAAACTGATTCAATCTTATTATAGACAGGTTCAATTTGTGATGAATACAAAAAGAACCATACTAACAAAATCTGTGAGCACTGGGGGAGATGCGTTTTATCATAATGAATTTAGTCTTGTTGTTGGCACAAAAATGGAAGAAGAATTGCAGTTACAAAAAATTGGTCAAGATCAAGTGTTGGTTTATAGTGTGCCAGATGCTTTAAATACTTTATTGTCTAGGTCTTTTCCTACTGGTAAATGGATTAATTATTTAAGTAGTTTAATCTCATCTAATCAAGGGGATGGAGTTTGCATCACTATATTTAACGATTATTTTATTTTGTTAATCATTCAAAATGGGAAACCTCATTTTGTGAATTATTTTAATAAAAACGGGGATGATCAAAATCAATACCTTGTTTTAAACGCTTGTATTCAAGCAAATATCCAACCAAAGGATACGAACTTAAATGTAATAGGGTATAGTGCAGATAGGGATTTATGGATGGAGGCATTAGCAAGTTATTTTGCAGGCGCGCATATGCAACAGGTGCCTGATGAAGGTATTGGAGCAACTTTAAATACAGATCATCCAAACCATCATTACGCGCCTTATTTCATTTTTTAAGTTGTACGCATGAGAATTATTTCAGGAAAATTTGGAGGCAGAAGGATTCATCCGCCTACCAATATGCCACATACAAGACCCACCACGGATATTGCTAAAGAAGGGCTTTTTAATATTTTACATAATAGAGTAGCAATTGATGGTGCTATTACTTTAGATTTATTTGGAGGGACTGGTTGCATCAGTTATGAATTGGCATCTAGAGGAGCTGAACAATTGACCATAGTTGAGAAGGATAAAACAATGCTTGATTTCATTAAAAAGAATATTGATTTTTTGAAAATTGAAAATGCCATCACAATTCAAATGGATGTGTTTCAATTCTTAGCTACATGTANTCAACAATATGATATCATTTTCGCTGGCCCGCCCTATGCTTTGAATACAATTGACGACCTGCCTAGAATCATTGTTGAAAAGAAATTGATCAGTTCTAAGGGGTATTTCATATTGGAACATACACCTCGTAATGATTATAAAACATTTGAAGGTTATAGTTTTCAAAGAAATTACGGTGCCACTATTTTTAGTTTTTTCGAATGCATATAACAAAGGCCGAAGCGCGTAACATATTATCCCAAAAAAGAGCTGCATTGACTGAATCAGCATGCATGAAGATGGATGACTTATTGCTCATTCAATTTCAACGCATCGATTGGTCGACTACATCTATCCTTGCTAGCTTTTATCCTTTAGCGCATAAGAACGAGCCCAATACCTTGTTATTCGAAAAATACATCAAGACCTTGTATCCATTTATTCGATTCTGTTATCCCATTGTTGATAGCAAAAAAAATGAAATGGATTTTTATTTTGAAACTGAAACCTTGCAGATAAATACATATGGCATCCAAGAACCGTTGCCATTTAATCTAGTTCCACCAGCACAGATTGATACCATCTTAGTTCCATTATTAGGTTTTGACCAAAATGGGCATCGTGTTGGCTATGGTAAGGGGTACTATGATCGCTACTTAGCAAAAGCCAATAAAGACNTACAAAAAATAGGGGTTTCTTACTTTGAACCAATGGACTATTTCACTGATACCAATGAATTTGACGTACCTTTNTCATGTTGTATCACGCCGTGGAATACNTATGCATTTGAATAATATTTTTTTAAAATCCTTCAGAGTTCTACTCTTACCATTTGCTATCCTATATGGGTGGATTGTTACATTGCGCAATTGGATGTACACTAAAAAATATTTAAAGTCAGTTCATTTTAATTTGCCCATCATTTGTGTTGGTAATCTTTCTTTAGGTGGAACAGGGAAGTCACCCATGGTAGAACATTTATTATCTATACTTTCTACTGAATATAAAACAGCAACATTAAGTAGGGGCTATAAAAGAAAAACCAAGGGCTATGCTTTAGCCACAGATCAATCCACCGCATTAGAAATTGGGGATGAGCCAATGCAGTTTCATTTAAAATATCCAAATGTGGGCGTGGCGGTAGGAGAGCGACGTATCGAAGCCATTCCTCAGTTGATTCAAGACATCCCAGATTTACAAACTGTTATACTAGATGATGCATTTCAACATCGTGAAATNGATGCACATTTTAGTATTCTATTAACTGAATACGATAACCTGTATTGTGATGATTTCTTTTTNCCAACAGGGGATCTAAGGGATGAGAGAAAGTCTGCAAAACGCGCCAATATTATTGTAGTGACCAAATGTCCTTTGGATATGACAGAAGCCGATAAATTGGAGGTATTAGAGAAGTTATATCCAGAACAACATCAATCTGTATTTTTTACAGCCATTGCTTATGAGACACCTTACCATATATACAACCCATCCGACCAATGGGTATTGACCATGCGAGATGAGGTATTATTGGTTTGTGGTATCGCTAACCCCATTCCATTAAAAAATTATTTACACGAAAACACACACACTTATTATCAATTAAGTTACAGCGACCATCATATTTTCTCGATAGAAGATTTAAATGAGATGCGCAATAAATTTGAACAGATTAATGCAAAGAGTAAGCTCATTCTTACCACCGAAAAAGATGCAGTTAGATTAGTGAANTATACCAATGAATTAAATGATATGCCATTGTATGTTCTACCAATCAAGCCNTTTTTCCTTTTTAATCAAGCAACTGAATTTAATCAATTGGTCATTGATTTTGTAGCACAATATCATCAAAAAACAAATGAACAGTAAAAAAGACAAGAAGAAGTCAAAAACAACTACAAAGCAGACCCATTTAACGACAACGTATAAAGGGGTTTTAGACATAGCTAAATCTGGTATGGGTTTTATTATCGTACAAGGTTTAGAACAAGACATTTTAGTTTTCCCAACCGATTTTAATACCGCACTTAAAGGAGACGAAGTCCGTGTAAAAATCACTAAAATAAGACAGGGCTCAGGAAAGAAAGAAGGTAAAGTCGTAGAGATTGTTAAAAGAAAACAAGTTTCTTTTTCTGGTACCATGCAGATCATGCAACACCATGCTTTTTTCTTACCCAATACCATGCATCCAATGCCAGATATTTATATCCCAATGGATAAATTAAAGGGCGCTAAGACAGGAGATAAAGTGATTGTACAATTGACTAAATGGGAGAATTCAAATAAGAAACCAGAAGGAGAAGTATTAGAAATATTTACGCCAGAGAAAGAGAATGATATGGCCATGAAGTCGATCGTGGCAGAATCTGGATTCCCTTTGGTATTTGATGGAGAAGTATTGGCATTTGCTAAGACACTCTCTGATAAAATTTCACCAGAAGAAATTGCAAAAAGAAAAGACTACCGAAAAGTATTGACATTTACCATCGACCCTGTGGATGCAAAGGATTTTGATGATGCCATTTCATTCCAACATTTAGACAATGGGCATATAGAAATTGGAGTACATATTGCCGACGTAAGTCATTTTGTGCAACCAGGTACTGCAGTAGATAAAGCAGCATACGAAAGGGCCACATCGGTGTATTTACCTGATCGTGTTTATCCAATGTTACCAGAAAGAATCTCGAATGAATTATGTTCTTTAAGGCCCAAGGAAGAAAAATTAACTTTCTCTGCGACATTTGAAATAGACGCTACTGGTAAAATTGTGCATACTTGGTATGGTAAAACAGTGATCTTTTCTGATCGCCGATTTACTTATGAGGACGTGCAAACAATTATTGAAACAAAAGAAGGAGACCATAAGGATGAAATTTTATGGTTACACGAGTATACCCAAGATTTGAGAAAGAAACGTTTCGAAAATGGGGCCATTAATTTTTCTTCACAGGAAGTTCGATTTACTTTAGATGCCAATGGAAAACCTACTGGAATCACTGTAAAAGAAAGTAAAGCATCGCATCAATTGATTGAAGAATTGATGTTAAAAGCGAACCAATTGATTGCAGAAAAAATGGGTACAGTGAAAGTGAAAAAAGAAGTTTTACCTTTTCCATATCGTGTGCATGACCAACCAAATGAAGACAAATTAAATCCATTTGTGGTGTTTGCTAAAAAGCATGGATATCCTTTTAATATTGATTCTCCCGATCATATCGCACATAGCTTTAACAATTTAATGTTGGCGTCAAAAGGAAAACCTGAGCAACATGTTTTGGAGCAATTGGGTATTCGTACGATGGCCAAAGCGGTGTATACCACNAANAATATTGGTCACTATGGTTTAGGCTTTGAACACTATTGTCATTTTACTTCTCCAATACGTAGGTATCCAGATGTACTTGTGCATAGAATTGTNCAAAGTGTGNTAATGGGCAANGCCATGAATGACGAAGGATTAGANGAAAAATGTGCACATTGTAGCATGCGTGANAGAGCTGCGATGGAAGCAGAGCGAGCTGCCAATAANTACAAACAAGTTGAATTTATGCGCGACTATTTGGGNCATAGTTTCGAAGGAATTATCAGTGGTGTAGCAAGTTTCGGCTTCTTTGTAGAAACAGTGGAACACAAGTGNGAAGGCTTAGTGACCATTGCTAGCTTATCTAAATTTGANGACTTTAAATTGATAGAAGCCGATTATGCTTTAGTGGGTTCAAGGTCGGGCAGAAAGTTCAATATGGGGGATAAAGTCATTGTTAAAGTAGCAGCNGCGAATTTAGACAAACGTCAATTAGATTTTGAATGGGAGATCAACGGAATGCTGAATAAATAAATCGCAAAAGGCTTAATAACTAGTCAAGGTTTCCTGAAANACTATCCCTTCCNCTGCTAAGCTTTTTAAAATTGGTTTATAAATTCTNGCATCGATTGGGATATGTAAACCTGTCATTTTAATTTCTCCTTTTAAATAAGCACATACNCCCATTGCTAATGGTAAACCNACTGTGGTTGCCATGGCAGTGTTGATTGCATCTTCTCCAGTTAATACCANNCTACTATCTAATTTAAATTTACGNGTTCCAATNCTGTATTCAATTTCATGCAACATCACCACTAAATCCTTGTCTGTGGCTTCGAGTTTCCATTTGCCTTCTAGTAGCCATTGCAAGATNCTTGCATTGGAATTAAATTCAGCAGGAATGATAGTAGACGCATACAATCCAATGAATTCAAGTTGATCTTTAATGGATGCATCTTGTGTAAATTTTTCTAAAATCTTTTCTAATCCATTTTGTTGAATATGTGCATCAAACCAATTTTTAACAGTTGTGTTTGGTGCTAATTCAATCACAGTTTCATCTGTTAAATTCAATTGCACAATGGCATTCCAACCAGTGCAAAAAGCAGGGTAGCGAAGGGTAGTGCGCACAAAATTATTCACACCATGTAAATGATAGGTGTCAATATAGGATAATGAATTTCTATTTGGATAATACGCTAAATGACCTATTCCTGGCAAGTCCACCANAGGTGTTTGATCAAATATTGCGGTATAATTTTTAGTTACAGTTGCGCCATCTTCTAGATAAATAGCCCCAGCTTTTCCAGCTAAAATGATATTTCTAGGGTTCCAACTTATTTTATAATGCCATGGATTGTCATCACTTTCTGGGGCTACCAATCCTCCACAATGCGATTTAAAGCTGGTAATTTTCCCTCCTTTTTCGTGGATCTCATCTATGATGGCCATCGCACTCATATGGTCAATTCCGGGATCTAAACCCATTTCACAAAGAAATAAAAGTTGTTTAGACTCAATTTCTGTAGCAATTGAGCGCATATTATCGTCCACATAGGAGGCAGTAAACAATGGTTTGCCAAATTGTAAACAATCTTTAGCTACTAAAAAATGCAGTTGTGCAGGCATCATAGAAACCACGATATCCGCTTTTTGAACCAAATTTTGACGATCTAAATCATTTTTGATGTCAATACCTAGTGCAGTTCCATTTGGGGCATTATTCCACTTATTTTTAGCAATTGCTTCATCACCGTCTGCCAGCAGGATATACCAATCATTTTCGACCGCTTTTTGTTGTAAATATTGGATTAAAACTGTGGCAGATTTGCCAGCTCCAATAATGAGAATTGTTTGGCTCATTTTTGAATGTATAAGTGGTTAAAAATGTATGGGTTAAAGTTAGTATTTATTACCAAAAACTGTGGATAAAATTGTGTAAATTAATACTCATTTTAGGGTTAAAAAAGGGGTCAAAAAGGTATCTTCGTATACGTTCGTATCCTAGGTCTTTTTGGGCACAGGAAATAGACTATAAGAAACAAAAAATATGGAAGAAAATTTAGGTGAAAATTTAGGTCTAGAACAGACCCAAGACAATGATCGCGTGATTAGAGTCAACATTGAAGAGCAAATGAAAACCTCTTACATTGACTACTCAATGTCTGTNATTGTAGGNCGTGCTTTACCCGATGTGCGAGATGGNTTTAAACCAGTTCACCGTCGTGTATTGTTTGCCATGCATGAGTTAGGAAACAACAGCAATAAACCTTATAAAAAATCTGCACGTATTGTNGGTGAAGTGATGGGTAAATTTCACCCACANGGTGATACCGCAATTTATGACACTTTAGTGCGTATGGCGCAGGAGTGGACAATGCGTTATAAGTTGGTGGATGGACAGGGTAACTTTGGTAACCAAGATGGAGATCCTCCGGCAGCTATGCGTTATACAGAAGCNCGTTTACAAAAGATTTCAGAAGCGATGTTGGATGACTTGGAGAAAGATACAGTAGATTATCAATTGAACTTTGATGATAGCTTATCTGAGCCAAGTGTACTACCAACAAGAATTCCACAGCTTTTAGTGAACGGATCCTCAGGTATTGCAGTNGGTATGGCGACNAATATGTTGCCACATAATTTGAATGAAGTAGTAGACGGATGTATCGCTTATATCAACAATAAAGACATTACAATTGAAGAATTAATTTCTATTGTNAAAGCACCCGATTTNCCTACNGGTGGTGTGATCTATGGTATGGAAGGTGTGAAGCAAGGCTTGATGACTGGACGTGGTCGTGTGGTGGTGCGTGGAAAATGCAATGTAGAGACTAAAGCCAACGGTCGTGAAATGATTGTGATCAATGAAATTCCTTACCAAGTGAACCGAGATCATTTAACAGATCGAATTGGTCAATTGGTGGTGGATAAAGTAGTAGATGGAATTACACACGTAAACAATGAAAGTAACAAACGCGAGGGAACTCGTATTGTGATTGAATTACGTAAGGATGCTGTAGCGCAGGTGATCATTAACCAATTATTTAAATTCACAGAATTACAAACCAGTTATGGTATCAATAATGTGGCATTGGTAAAAGGTCGTCCTAGAATTTTGAACCTAAAAGATTTGATTTTAGAGTTTGTTGATTTTAGAATGGAAGTGGTGATTCGCCGTGCTAAATTTGAATTAAGAAAAGCGGAAGAACGTGCACATATTTTAGAAGGTTATTTAATTGCTTTAGATCATTTAGACGAAGTAATTCGATTAATCAGAAACTCAGCGAATCCAGAAGCAGCAAAAGAATCTTTAATCAATGCAGGATGGGGCATTTCAGATATCCAAGCTAAAGCAATTTTAGAATTAAGATTGCAACGTTTAACAGGCATGGAGCGCGAGAAAATTAAAGAAGAATTTGATCAATTGATGAAGTTGATTGCTTCTTTAAAGGAATTATTAGGTAGTGAACATTTACGTTTCGAACTCATCAAAACTGAATTATTAGAAGTAAAAGATAAGTTTGGTGATGAGCGTAAATCAGAGATTCAATACTTAGCAGATGAAATGCGTATCGAAGATTTAATTGAAGAAGAAGATGTGGTGATTACCATTTCTCATTTAGGTTATATCAAACGAACTTCAGCAACTGAATATCGTCAACAAAAGCGTGGAGGCCGCGGTGCCATTGGTTCTAAAACAAGAGAAGAAGATTATGTAGAGCATTTATTTATTGCATCTACACACGATACAATGTTATTCTTTACCGAAAAAGGAAGATGTTTCTGGATGCGTGTTTATGAAATTCCAGAAGGTGAAAAAACGAGTAAAGGTAGAGCAATCCAAAACTTAATCCAACTTCCACAAGACGATAAAGTAAAAGCCATTATTGAAGTACGTAATTTAGCAGATAAGGATTATGTAAATAATCATTACATCATCTTATGTACTAAGAAAGGGATNATCAAGAAAACATGTTTNGAAGAATTCAGTCGCCCAAGAGTAAATGGTGTAAACGCAATTACAATTAATGAAGGCGATGAATTATTAGCAGCGCGTTTAACGGATGGTAACAACGAAGTGATGATGGCAGTGAAGTCTGGTCGTGCGATTCGCTTCCCTGAAGAGAAAGTTAGACCAACCGGAAGAGGTGCGATAGGTGTTGCAGGTATCGAAGTGGACGATGAAACAGACGAAGTGGTAGGTTTAGTTTGCGTAAGCAGAGAAGACAAAGACCGTACAATATTAGTGGTAAGTCAACAAGGTTATGGCAAGAGAACCCCAATTGATGACTACCGTATCACCAACCGTGGTGGTAAGGGCGTTAAAACAATCAATGTGACCGAAAAAACCGGATCCTTGGTTGGTTTAATGGATGTNTTAGAAAAAGAAGACCTTATCATCACATGTAAATCTGGTGTAACCATTAGAACAAGTGTNGCAGATATTAGAGAAGCAGGTAGAGCAACNCAGGGTGTNAAACTGATTCGTTTAGACGAAAACGATGAAATTGCAGCAACCTCTAAGATCGAAGAACAAGATGTGCCAGAAGAAGGAGAAAATGCTGATAATGAANTAGTTACAACTGACAATTCAACTAATATTTCAAATGAAGNTGCAGACGACCNAATCGACGANACTTTGAACAACGAAGGTGATGATACACCCGAAGCATAAATTTTATAACTTTAGTACATTAAAATAATCATTATGAAAAAATGGATTGGTGCAATGTTTTTGATGACATTGATGCAAACAGCTTTTGCTCAAGACTTTAAAAAAGTGGAGACGGGCTTATTATTAAATAATTTTGAGGTTGCCAAGACAGAATATGAAAAAGCGGTTGCTAAAAAACCAAGTATAGAAACTACTGCAGAAGGGTATTACTGGAAATCAAAAATTTATGCAGGTTTATCTAAGGATCCAGCTGGTAAATATCCAGATGCTTTCGATAAATTATTAAAGAGTTTAAACGACTATATTAAAGCTGATCCTGAATTCACTATAGCAATTAAAAGTGGTCAAGAGCCATTTTTTGAAGTGTATATCAAAAGTTTTAAGGATGGAGTAGCAACTTTCGGAGAAAAAAAATGGAAGGAAGCGGCTGCTAATTTTGATAGAGGAGTGGTGTTGAGTGATATCATCTTTTCAAAAGGATGGTCTACAAATAAGCAACCATTTGACACGACTACATTAATGTATGCAGGTTATTCTAACCAAAATGCAGGTAATATAGATTTAACTTTAAAACATTATCAAAGAATGATAGAAGCTAATATGAAAGCTCCTGAGTTATTAGATGTCTATAAATATGTTTTAATCCAATATATTGATACTACTCATTTTAAGAATAAGGAGTTTAAAAAATCACAATTTGATAAATATTATGTTTTTGCTGAAAAAGCATATCCAGAAGAAAAATGGTTTGAATTTAGAGCAGATTATATCGATAAAAATTATACAGCAGAGGAAAAAGTAGCAAATTATGATGCTCAAGTTGCTGCAAATAATATCAATGAAACAGAATGTCAAATGTATGGTGACATGTTTATGGCTTCTAGAAACGTAGATGGATTGTCTGACGATAAAGCAAATTTTTACCTAGACAAAGCAGCTGATGCTTATATGAGAGCTTACAAATTGAATACTCAAAACTATGCAGCTGCATTTAACGTGGGTATTAGCTACTATAATCAATACACTGTTTTAGACGACCAGGTTGGGAATAATATCAGGGCTTTACAGCAATTGAATGCTAATAAACCTGTAGCACCTAAAGATCCTAAGAAGAAATTGGCATTTGATGCTAAATT
>JGI25921J50272_10000761_pt1 | contig 10601 bp, 12 predicted proteins | sample LauGreSu1BDMLBSD_2_FD_50272 | JGI IMG/M metagenome (IMG submission 50272) | reverse complement strand
TTTTAGGTGTTATTTAGACGCATGACCTCAAGTTGCGCCTCTTATACTTGAAGCCATGAAAATTACGCATTTGCTGTTGACGCATAGTTTTGCTGGCACCGAACGGTATGTGGTTGAACTTGCCAACGCACAAGCCCTGTCAGGCCATGAAGTCACAGTTATTTTGCACAAGCGAGCTGCGCAAGATCGACCCAACTCAATCGCTCATCGGTTTAACGAAAAGGTTCGGCAACTGTTTGTGGGAGGCCCCAGTTGGATTGCTTTTTGGTGGGCACGCCAAATCGTTCAAAAATTACAAATCGATGTGGCGCACGCCCATTTAAGTGGGGGGTGCAGAGCTATCCAGTCGCTGCGCGCACCTTTTTTGCGCGTTGCAACATTGCACATTCATTACAAACCGCAGCAGCATCGCGGCATGGACGGATTGATTGCCATCGCACCATGGCAAATGAAAGAGATTCCACCAGATCAATTGGCTTGTACAGAACAGATTAACAATTGGACGCAAGCTACAAAACCAGATGCCTCAGCACGCGAAAAAATACGTGCTGAACTCGGCATACCACCCGATACTTTTTTAATTGGCGCCTTATGTCGCGCAGAAAAAAGCAAGGGCTTAGACGTTCTGATTGACGCCTACTTGACAAACCCGCCAGCTAATTCTCGCTTGGTGATTGTTGGGGGTGGACATGAATGGAAGGCCTTGAGAAAAAAAGCACCCACCGAGATCCTGATGCCGGGTTTTGTGAATCGACCACAAGATTGGTTCAGCGCCTTTGATGGCTATGTGAGTGCAGCAAGCTATGAACCATTTGGACTTGTTTTTTTAGAGGCCTTCGCTGCCGGTTTGCCTGTGCTGTCCACCGCCAGCGAAGGGGCTCAATTGTTTCAAGCCCTGATCGGGCGGCCCTTGTTGAAGTGCGGAGACGTACAGTCAATGGCCGAAGGACTGCAGCAGTTTTTAAGAGAACGTCCCGCAAAACGCAGCTACGATCTCAGTGATTTCAATTATGAAAATCAAGTCAATCGGATCGAAGCTTTTTACAAGAAGCAATGGGCCCGTTAACCCTCAAATTCATCTAATGAAAAATTTACTTTGCAATAAATTCCCAAGCGATATGTGTGAATTTATTCTTGAGTTTGTAGTTCATGCGGCGAAATTGTTGACTCAGATTGAGTGGGATCAGTGGTGTCAATGCATCTTTGTGCACCACCCATTCAACTTTGCGCGCTTCAAATTGACCCGAGAATCCATACATCCTGCCTAAGGGCTTTTCACCCGTAAAGTAGAGATGTGTTTTCTCGGTCATGATGTTGACATGCGTCGGGTCTTGAAATGCTTCATAAGCGGGATAGCAGGGGGTGAGTGCATACAAAANGCCCCCTGGTCGAAGTACGCGATGTATTTCGTTCATCAATTCAATGAACGGAAAGCGAGTTGACAATCCGTCCGGCGTGGGTAGAACACGCGGCACGTGCTCCAAGAAATCAAAAGCTGACAGCGAATCGAAGTAGTGATCTGGAAAAGGAATTGCTTGCAGCGTTAAATTGGCCTGGCGAATGGTAATTTGAGATGAATTTTCTGTGGGTGCAATGTCGACACCAAAGAGCTCATCCTGTTGGTAAGGGTTGCGAGGCACTGGGCCGCAGCCTAAATCTAAATGTCGTGTTCTTTGCATGGTGAAGCTTGGATTATTTCTTTGAATTCACAGATTGAAGGTAATGCGCAAGAATGGCAAAGGCTTGACTCAGACGTGCAGACCATCGAATGGGAGCCTGCAAGGAAAAACAAAAGTAGATCCAAAATTCAGAAAAACTTGGTGTGGGCTTGGTTCGAAATTCATATTTTGCAAGTTTCAACCATTGCGTTGAAACGCCCATTTCATTTCGGTAAAAAGCCAACATCTTCTCGACACGCAAAGCGTAGCGTGCATTTTTGATTGGCGAATGACGAAACTCAAGCAGGGCGTTGTTGGCATGCTCTCGGTGCATCACCAGCGGTTCTGCCAAATAGTATTTGTGAGCACCGAGGATGTCGCTGCCGTAGAAAAGACAATCGTCAGGGCGAGACTTCCATTCGGCAACTTGTTCCTTGGGCAATTGAAGAATTTGATTCAGAAGAGACCGCTTGAGTGTGTTGCCTGAAGTTGCAACACCTTGCCAGCGCTGAATGAAGGCGCCCATGAGAATGGACAAGCCAAGGTCGCGGCTTTTTTGGTGGCGCTTTCGATTCAATACGAGCCCTTCGGAGGCGCCAAACTTTTGCATGTTGCAATAGACGTAATCGAGACTGGGGCTGGCCTCGTAGATGGCCGCCATTTTTTCCAAATAATTTGAATTCCACAGATCATCTGAATCAAGCAGCGCCACGACATCACCATTCGCCTTTGCGCATCCTGTGATCCAGGCCGCCATTTGGCCCGAATTGGGCTGTGTGAAAACGCTCACTTTGGGATGCTTGTCAAAGGCCTGCGTCAGACGCGCCACGGATTCGTCTTGAGAACCGTCGTCCACCACGATCACTTCGAGGGGCGGATAAGTTTGTGACAAAGCAGATAGCACAGCCTCAACGACATAGTCTTGGTAGTTGTAACTGCTGATGAGAACGGAGATGCTGGGCTTGTTCATTTCAATCAGTTTGATATTTAGACGGACTGAAAAAAGCTTTGGCTTTCAAGCCCCAAAAATGCTTCAATGCAAAACGAAAGAAAGACTTCTTTTTGTTGATGTAAAGCAAATCATTCGCACGAAGGCGCAAATGACGAATCAACTCAAACGACAGCCATTGCTTTGATTGTGCTTGGTACAAGTTAGACAATGTTTGCAAGTAGGCTTGATCCTGACTGGGCACGCTGGCTAAGTATGAAAACCAGTTGCAGCGCTCTTTGAACAAGTCAGCCCGATTGCCCGCCTCTACCCGATTGACTTGTCGAGAGACGTCGGTTTGACCACCAGCATGTTGGCGATATTGAACCAGTGCTTCGTCGACATATTTAATGTCGCCCACTGTGGCTGCCCAAAACGCTAACCACCAATCATGAAATTTAATGGGCGGTATGGGCAGGGCTTGTTCCAAGAGGGTGCGTTTGAAAAGCATCGCATGACCAGAGATGCAATTCCAGAATGCAAAGACGGCGGGTTGATGGCCTTGGTACATGTGAAGCCGATCAGAAATTCGCATGTTCATAGGTGATCCATCGGCATTCATGAGTTGGGAGTCACAATAGGCCATCACGTGGTCGCCCAGCTGATGTTGTAATCGCATCAACTTGTCAGGATGCCAAATGTCATCTTGGTCGCAGGGAGCAATCAATTCGCCTTGACACAAACTCAAGGCGCGGCTGAAGTTTTGGTTAATGCCTAAATTTTGAGCATTTTTGTAAATGCGAATTCGGTGATCTTTTTGTCCGCGTTCTTCGGCAATGGCAAGGGTTCCATCTGTCGAGCAATCGTCCACAATCACGAGCTCTAAATTTTTCCAAGTTTGATTCAAGATGGAATCAATTTGCGCCGCTAAGAATCGTTCACCGTTGTAAGTACACATGGCAATCGAAATTAACGGTTGCCCAGTGTTTGAAAACATGGCTTAGTGGGTCAATTTTCGTTCAGTGCGATGAGCCGACTGTTTCGCCCGGTTTCAGCTGGTACACCGTACCGCAGTAGGGGCACTTGGCATGACCTTCGCGGGCCACATCCAAGTAAACCTTAGGGTGGTTGTTCCAGACTTTCATGTCAGCCTTGGGGCTGGGGCAAAAGACACCACCTTGTGGGTTTAAGTCTTTCGCCAGAAGTTCAATAGCTTGGCTCATGAACAGGGTCCTTTTTGAATTAAACGCGCGTCAACCAGTGAGCGTATTTGGGATTCTTACCATTCACGATGTCAAAGAAGCCAGTCTGAATTTTTTCAGTGATAGGGCCGCGGCTGCCAGCGCCAATTTCGATGCGATCGAGTTCGCGAATGGGCGTGACTTCGGCTGCCGTGCCAGTGAAGAAGGCTTCGTCGCAGATGTAAATTTCATCGCGTGTGATGCGCTTTTGCACAATCTCAAGCCCCAAATCTTTGGCGATGTGGAAAACGGTGTTGCGCGTGATGCCATTCAATGCACCGGCCGACAAGTCGGGGGTGTAGATCACGCCATCCTTGATCACAAAAATATTTTCGCCAGCACCTTCGGACACAAAGCCAGAGGTGTCGAGCAACAAGGCTTCGTCGTAGCCCTCATCGACGGCTTCCATATTGGCCAAAATGGAGTTGGTGTAGTTGCTCACCGCTTTGGCCTGGGTCATGGTGATGTTCACATGGTGGCGCGTGAAGCTGGAGGTTTTGACGCGGATGCCGCGCTTCAAGCCCTCTTCGCCCAAGTAAGCGCCCCAAGTCCATGCAGCCACCATGAGGTGGATGGTGTTGCCTTTGGGGCTGACACCCAACTTTTCGGATCCAATCCAAGTCAGAGGACGGATGTAGCCGCTTTCCAAATTATTTGCTTTCACCACGGCTTTTTGCGCTTCGCACACTTCCTCTTTGGTGAAGGGCAACTTCATGCGCAAAATTTTGGCGCTGTTGAAAAGTCGGTCGGTGTGCTCTTGCAAGCGGAAAATGGCGGTGCCATCGACAGTTTTGTAGGCACGCACGCCTTCAAAGGCGCCGCAGCCGTAATGCAAAGTGTGAGTCAAGACGTGGATCTTGGCGTCGCGCCATTCGACCATCTTGCCGTCCATCCAAATTTTGCCGTCACGGTCTTCCATCGAGGGTGTTGCGGTGCTCATTGTTTTGTCCTTTGTTGCCAGTTTCGCAAAGCGTTCATTTTACGAGCCTTATGGGGGTCTTTTGCTCGACTTCTATTCGACTTTTTCTCGACTTTTTTCAGTTCTTAAAGAGAAGCTACAGATTCTTCAGCTTCTTCTTGCAAAGGCCGCGTCATCTCCCATCCCTGTAGCTTGCCAGCTTTGAATGTGCAGACGACAAAAGAGTCGCCAGGATCGGTCCACTTGAAAATTTCAGGCTGCGCGTTTTCTTCAGAAAGTCGCACGCCCAAAGACTTGGTCATGGCAATCACGTGCATCAGATTGACGCCTTTTTTCAACTTGACATTGAGCATGACGGCACTGTCGACATGCCCAACAGGCCGATTGGCGGCTCGGCTCAAGACGGTCACCATGCGGGTGAAATGCAACAAAATCCACATCACCACAGCGCCTGTGGCCACAGCCACTCCTGGCCACTTGTATTCATGCCAGGCCGCAGCAACAAAGACAATTACCCCAATCGGGATCAGTATTCTGGAAAAGTTCATGGCCGGATCTTAAAGTCCCCGAACGCAGTTCATNGCGTCTTCGATGCGGTCAACCGGATAAATGTTGAGGCCTTCAAAGTTCTTGTCGTTCTTTTTGGGCGCATTGGCTTTGGGCACCACNGCCACGGTAAAACCCAACTTGGCAGCTTCTTTGAGGCGCTCTTGGCCGCGCGGCGCCGGCCTCACTTCACCCGCCAAACCTACCTCGCCAAAGGCAATAAAGCCCTTGGGCAAAGGCTTGCCCCGAAGTGATGAAGTGATTGCTAACATTACCGCCAAGTCAGCTGCTGGCTCACTTATTCGAACGCCGCCCACTGCATTGACAAACACATCTTGATCCATGCAGGCCACGCCAGCGTGCCGGTGCAAAACCGCCAAGAGCATGGCCAATCGGTCTCTTTCAAGGCCCACTGACAGCCTGCGCGGGCTGGGGCCGCCGCTGTCGACCAGGGCTTGAATTTCGACCAAAAGGGGCCGCGTGCCTTCCAAGGTGACCATGACACAACTGCCCGCCACCGGCTCTGCATGCTGCGACAAAAAGATGGCGCTGGGGTTTGAAACACCCTTCAGGCCTTTTTCGGTCATGGCAAAAACGCCAATTTCATTGACCGCGCCAAAGCGGTTTTTGATAGCCCGAATGAGGCGAAAGCTGCTGTGGGTGTCGCCCTCAAAGTACAAAACGGTGTCGACCATGTGCTCCAAAACACGTGGCCCCGCCAAGGCGCCCTCTTTGGTCACGTGGCCTACCAAGACGATGGCCGTGCCCGTGGCTTTGGCGGCGCGGGTGAGGTGAGCGGCGCANTCTCGAACTTGAGCCACCGAGCCAGGTGCAGAGGTGAGTTGGTCGGAGTAAACCGTTTGGATGGAATCGATGACCGCAATGTGCGGNCGCTCAGTTTGAAGCGTTGCCAGAATTTTTTCGAGTTGAATTTCGGCCAGCACTTGAACTTGGCTGTGGTCTAGCCCAAGCCGTCTGGAGCGCAGTGCCACTTGGGCGCCGCTTTCCTCACCGGTGACATACAGGGTGTTCATGCCTTTGCGTTGCAGGGCATCAAGCGCTTGCAACAGCAAGGTGGATTTNCCAATNCCGGGGTCGCCGCCAATCAACACCACACCGCCTTCCACCACGCCGCCGCCTAAAGCCCGGTCGAGCTCTTCAATGCCGGTGGGNCTGCGGTCGACGTCGGTGGCTTCGATGTCACCCAGTTTGGTGAGCTCTGAGGTTTTGGCCAGCGCTTGAAATTGGCTGGTGTATCTGTTTTTGGCGCTGCCGCCAGCATCAAGAGTGCTTTCGATGAGGGTGTTCCAGGCACCGCAAGCAGGGCATTTGCCCAACCAGCGCGGCGTGGTGCCACCGCAATCGGAGCAAGTGAAAATGGTTTTGTCTTTGGCCATGTCGCAAGCCTAACACTCTGAAGCTGACAAATGTGCAAGGGCCGCTGTCATGCCCAAGCTTGCAAGAGTTTGTGCGCGATGTCGGAGGCAGGCAATGCTTCGCAGTCGGAGGCATTTTGACCCGACCACAAGGGCGAATAATCGCTCTGGCCTTTGGCTTCAGCCGCTGCTCGCAAAGGCGCGACCGCTGCGGTAGCCAAGGGAAACGCGGGGGCCTGAGGGTTGAGGGGGCCAAGGTCGCGCATAAATTGATTGACTATGCCGCGCGCGGGTCTGCCGCTAAAAAGGTTGGTTAAGGCGGTGTGCTTTGCAGCGTCGGACATCAGGGCTTGGCGGTGCAAGTCGCTGGTGCTGGCTTCGTGGCTGGTTAAAAATGCGGTGCCCACTTGAACTGCGCTGGCGCCCAATATTTTGGCGGCACTCACCGCCGCTGCATTTGAAATGCCACCTGCGGCAATCACGGGCAATTGCACGGCTTTTTTAATTTGGGGAAGCAAAGCCAAGGTCCCTACTTGGGTGCTCAGGTCTTCTGTGAGAAACATCCCGCGATGACCGCCCGCTTCGAGGCCTTGCGCAATGACGGCATCGACGCCGTGTTGCTCTAGCCACTGCGCTTCTTGCACGGTGGTGGCAGAAGACCAAATTTGGATGCCCCAAGCCTTGAGTTGCTTGACCCATTCGGCATTGGGCAGGCCAAAGTGAAAGCTGACGATGGCAGGTTTGATTTGGCCTAGCAACTTCAAACTCTCTTCGCTAAAGGGCGCGCGACCTGGGCCGGANGCCACAGTGGCAGCGTCAATGCCGTGCGCTGCATAAGCCGAAGCGAGCTTCAAACGCCAAGCGCTTTCTGTTTCGGCTTGCGGGGCCGGTGGTGTGTGGCAGAAAAAATTGACATTGACTGGCAACAAGCCCCCCCAGNCCGCTGAATTGCGAGTTGCAGTGGCATTGCTCGCGACGTTTTCAATCGCATCGCTGAAAGCGTTCAGCTCGTTTTGCAGTTGCTCGATGCTGAGCATGGCGGCTGGAATGCTGCCGATACCGCCTGCTTTGAAGACGGCCGCCGCCAGTCGGTGATTTTGAGAACCAGCCATGGGCGCTTGAATCAGGCGGAGCGAGTGGGTGTCAAAAAATGAAGTGCGCATCAAGCAATTATTCCCGCAGCGCGGGCCTATGAGGAGAGCCATCTCGGAATTTTTTGGCAGAAATGGGGTTAACCCGATTTGGCATTCTTTAGAAATTCATTTAACATGTTAAATAAATTCAAACCCCATGAAACAACAAGCCTTTGTCCACCGCAATTTGCCTCGTTTGCTGCTCCAAGCACGTGAGGCGGTGATGGCGCACACCCGCCCCAGCTTGCGCGAGCATGGCTTGTCNGACCAACAATGGCGAGTTTTGCGTGTGTTGGGCGAGCATGCGCATTGCACCGAGGGCGTNGAGACCGGGCGCGTCGCCAAAGAGGCTTTTTTATTGGGGCCAAGTTTGACGGGCGTTTTAACGCGCATGGAACGGGCCGGCCTCATTGCGCGAAGCCGCTGCGCTCAAGATGCGCGCAGAACGGTGGTGCGTGCCACCCCATTGGGCTTGTCCAAAGTGGTTCAGTTGTCGCAAGCCATTGAGGCGCACTATGAATGGATGGAAAGCGAATTGGGAAAACAAAAATTGGCCCAGTTGTACCAATTGTTGGATACGGTCATTCAGTTGGAAACCGCCCCCATGGATCAGATGGATCAAATGGATGAAAAGGGTGAGCAAGTTCAGCCAGTGGCAGAAATGGAATAAATCAAGATGACTCAAAACGTTTCAAGTCCCCAAGGCTATTGGCCGCAAGGTACGGTGTATGGTGCGCTGCTCAACTTCCAGCAAGAGTGGCAAATCAAGGCGCCCCAAATGCCAGACGCGCCTTACAAAGGCGCGCCCAAAGCGCCCGTGCTTTTCATCAAAACGGCCAACACCTTCACGCCATCTGGGGGCCGCATTGCGCTGCCATCGACAGTGGCCGAAGTTGATATTGGTGCCAACTTGGCTTGGATCTTTGGCCCCGATGCTCAGCCTGTGGCGTGTGTGTTGGTCAATGACGTGTCGATTCCGCATGAGAGTTATTACAGGCCGCCTGTGAAGTTCAAATGTGTCGATGGATTTTTGGGTGTGGGCGCAACAGCCCAAAGCATTGAGCAGGTCAGCACAGATGCGGTGGTATTGACGGTGAAGTTGAACGGGCAGCTTGTTCAGCAACTGAATTACGCAGACACCGTGCGCAAATCACAAGCCTTGTTGGCCGACATTTCAGAATTCATGACTTTTCAAGAAGGCGATGTGTTGTTGCTTGGCAGTGATTGTTTGCCGGATGGCAAAAGGCCCCGCGCCAAAGCAGGCGATGTGGTCGAAATTTCAGCCGATGGTTTCGACACCTTGGTGAATTCATTTGCAGGAGGTGCTGTATGAAGCACGCACGCATTGCATGGGCAGGCGCCATTCACGAAGCGGTGGAATCGGATGGCGAGTTGTTGCTCACGCGCAGTCCATGGGCTGGCAAGCGCTTGAAGTTTGACGAGGTGGTGTGGTTGCCACCACTGGCGCCTGTGGCGCAAGCCAGAACCATTTTGGCTTTGGGGCTGAACTACGCTGACCATGCCAAAGAATTGGCTTTCAAAGCGCCGGAAGAACCCTTGGTGTTTGTCAAAGGTGAGGCCTCGCTCATTGGCCACAAGGCCCTTACACGCAGACCGCAAGGCGTGACTTACATGCACTATGAATGTGAGTTGGCCGTGGTGATAGGGCGCACAGCCAAGCATGTGAAAAAAGAAAACGCTTTGGATTATGTGGGCGGCTACACCGTGGCCAACGACTACGCCATTCGCGACTATTTGGAAAACTGGTATCGGCCCAACTTTCGCGTGAAGAACCGCGACACTTGTACGCCCATAGGACCTTGGCTGGTGGACGCCAAAGACATTCACGATGCCTATGGCAACCCCATGAACTTGAGTTTGCAAACCACGGTGAATGGCAAGGTCACGCAGAGCGGCCACACACGCGACATGATTTTTGATGTGCCCACATTGATCGAGTATTTCAGCGCCTTCATGACCTTACAGCCTGGCGATTTGATTCTGACAGGCACACCCGATGGTGTGGTCAATTGTGAGGTGGGTGATGTGATTGTGACCAGCATTGAAGGTGTGGGCGATTTGATCAACACCTTGGGTGAATAGCCTTAATGCTCGGGTCATTGAACCCAGCATCAGAAAAAAACATCCGAACAAAACAGGAATAGAAATGCGCATTGACCATTTGATTGACGGCCAAAAAGTGGCCAGCTCACAAACCTTTGAAACCATTGACCCGGCCACGCAAGAAGTCTTGGCCGAGGTGTCGTCGGGCGGTGAGCTTGAAGCCAATCAAGCCGTGGCAGCTGCCAAAGCAGCCTTTCCAAAATGGGCGGCCACGCCAGCCACCGAGCGCGCCAAGATCATGCGCAAGCTCGGTGAACTCATTGCCAAGCATGTGCCAGACATTGCCGAAACAGAAACCCGCGATTGTGGTCAAACCATTTCGCAAACAGGCAAGCAATTGGTGCCCCGGGCCGCCGACAATTTTTCTTACTTTGCTGAAATGTGCACGCGGGTAGATGGTCACACCTATCCCACACCTACGCACCTGAACTACACCTTGTTTCACCCTGTGGGTGTGTGTGCCTTGATCAGCCCCTGGAACGTGCCCTTCATGACAGCCACTTGGAAAGTGGCGCCTTGCTTGGCCTTTGGCAACACAGCGGTGTTGAAAATGAGCGAGTTGTCGCCCATGTCGGCAGCTCGATTGGGTGAGTTGGCATTGGAAGCGGGTGTGCCACCTGGCGTGTTGAATTTGGTCCATGGGTATGGCCGCGATGCTGGCGAGCCCTTGGTGTCA
>JGI25921J50272_10000759_pt1 | contig 10623 bp, 10 predicted proteins | sample LauGreSu1BDMLBSD_2_FD_50272 | JGI IMG/M metagenome (IMG submission 50272) | reverse complement strand
GAAACTGATAGATTTTTCCAGTTAGCAAAACCAAAATATGTTTTTGTTGCTGCTGCCAAAGTTGGTGGTATTATGGCGAACAATAATTATAAGGCAGATTTCTTGACTCAAAATCTTCGTATTCAAACTAATATTATTGAGTCTTCTCACCGTTGGGGTGTGAAGAAACTTCTGTTTCTTGGTTCTTCTTGCATCTATCCTAAGTTTGCATCTCAACCCATTACGGAAGATCAGTTGATGACTGGTGCTCTGGAGCCAACTAATGATGCTTATGCGATTGCAAAGATCGCTGGCATTATGATGTGCCAAGCATATCGCCAGCAGCACGGGTTTAATGCCATCTCTCTGATGCCTACGAACCTTTATGGTCCTAATGACAACTTTGATCTAGAGACATCACACGTTCTTCCTGCTATGATTGCTAAGTTTGATTCTGCTCTCGATCATAGTGAGTATTGGGAAGTGAAACTTTGGGGTGATGGATCTGCTATGAGAGAGTTTCTGCACGTTGATGATCTTGCAGAAGCATGTTATGTTTGTATGCAAAATTATAATGAATCTGAACATATTAATGTTGGGACTGGTGAAGATATAACTATTAAAGAACTGGCAGAAACTATTGCTGATATTGTTGGATACAACCGCAGTATTAACTGGGATACTACAAAACCAAATGGAACTCCTAGAAAAGTTTTAAATGTAGACAAAATTAAATCTCTTGGGTGGAGTCCTAAAATTGGGATTCGTCAGGGAATTTATGAAACTTATCAATGGTATAAGAATGAGCAAACTAGTAATCTTTGATTTAGATGGTGTCCTTATTGATAGTAAGGACTATCATTATGAAGCATTAAACCAAGCACTTGGAGAGGAATATGCTATCAGTAGAGAAGATCATGTTAGTGTCTATGATGGACTTCCTACAAGGGCAAAGTTAGATCTTCTTACTAAGCATAAAGGTTTGCCTGTAGATCTTTATGATCGTATTTGGAACGATAAACAAGAGGCAACTCTTAAGATCTTTAATGATTGTGTGGCAAAAGATTATGAGTTGATGGGATACTTCCAACAACTTGTAGATGCTGGATATAAGATTGCAGTGGCATCAAACTCTATTAGGAATACTGTTAAAATCATTTTATTGAGATTGGGAGTATTGGAGTTTGTAGACATGTATGTGTCTAATGAGGATGTAGTAAGGAATAAACCATTCCCTGCAATGTATTGGAAGTGTATGACTGCTCTGGGTGCTCTTCCAGCAGATACAGTAATTGTTGAAGATAGTCATATTGGTAGACAAGGTGCTCTGGATAGCAAAGCACATCTGGTTGCAGTCGAAAATAGAAAAGATTTGAATCAAGAAAAGATCAATAGAATTAAAAAAATTCTGAATGGTACAAAACAAAAAGTTGCATGGGAGAGCAAGACTATGAATGTTCTGATTCCTATGGCAGGTGCTGGTAGTAGATTTGCTAGTCAGGGATATACCTTTCCCAAACCTCTGATTGAAGTTAGGGGAAAGCCAATGATTCAAGTAGTAGTTGAGAATTTAAACATAAAAGCAAACTATACTTTTATTGTTCAGAAGGAACACTATGAAAAGTATAATTTAAATTATCTCCTCCCACTGATTGCTCCTGACTGTAATATTGTTCAAGTAGATGGAATCACAGAAGGTGCCGCATGTACTACACTTCTTGCTAAAGAATTCATCAATAATGATGAACCTCTTGTAATGGCAAACTCAGATCAGTTTGTTGTTTGGGATTCAAATGAAACTCTTTATGCTTTTCAGAATGGAGAATGTGATGGAGGTATCCTGACATTCCCTGCAACACATCCTAAGTGGTCTTATGCTAAATTGGGAGAAGATGGATATGTTGAAGAGGTTGCAGAAAAGAAACCAATTTCAGAACATGCAACTGTTGGGATTTATTATTGGAAGAAAGGTTCTGACTATGTAAAATATGCAGAACAAATGATTAAAAAAGATATCAGAGTCAATAATGAATTCTATGTTTGTCCTGTATTCAATGAAGCAATTGATGATGGTAAAAAAATTAGAATCAAAGAGATTGAAAAGGATGGAATGTGGGGAATTGGAACTCCTGAAGATCTAAATTATTTCTTGGAGCACTATAAGGAATGAGATTGATTGCGCATAGGGGAAATATCAATGGTCCTGATCCTTTAAGGGAAAACAATCCTGAGTATATTGAACAAGCAATTTCTCAGGGGTTTGACGTTGAGATTGATGTAAGGTATAGTTCAATTGATAATAAATTTTATCTTGGACATGATAATCCTCAATATGAGATAAATTTACAGTGGTTATCTCTACATATAGATTATTTGTGGATTCATTGTAAAGACATTGAATCTTTATATTATTTTGTCGACAATAATGATTCGTATAATTACTTTTGGCATCAAGAAGATGATTTTACTTTGACCAGTAAAGGTTATATTTGGACATATCCTGGAAAATCTCATACATTAAAGTCTATTATTGTTATGCCTGAATGGGAAAACTTGCATTGGGATGAATTGAAAATAGACAAATGTTATGGAATTTGTAGTGATTATGTAAGTAAATTGTTATGAAAAACGTTAATTTTTTTAAAGATATGAAATTTACTTTTGGGATTATCACCTCAGGAAATTCTGATGAGAATATAGATCTTATTATTAATAGTATAGAAAATCAAGATATTCCAGAATATCAAATATTAATTGTTGGAAATAGTGAAGTTTCTAGAAAAAATACTGAAGTAATTTTTTTTGATGAGACCATAAAACCGTCTTGGATTACCAGAAAAAAGAACTTAATTACAATAAATTCTGCTTATGAAAATATTGTTTATACTCATGATTATATTGTTTTTGAGCCTGGATGGTATGAAGGATTTTTAAAGTTTGGGGAAGACTTTAAAATTTGTATGAATAAAATTGTCAATCCAGATGGGACTAGGTTTAGGGATTGGGTAATTTGGCCTAACAATAACAGTATTGTGGATGAGATAGTTCAATCGAACCGAGAGTGTTTGATACCTTATGATATGACTCATTTATCAAAACATCAATACATATCAGGTTCTTATTGGGTTGCAAAGAAAGATGTTATGATGGAATTTCCTTTAGAAGAAAATTTAGTCTGGGGGCAAGGTGAAGATGTTTTGTGGTCAATGCAAACTAGAGAAAAATACGATTTTTCTATGAATTCTCATTCAACCGTAAGATCTTTAAAGTTTAAACATCCTGTATTTTGCGTTGCTCAAGAAGAAACTATTCTAAAATTAAACAATATAAAATGATCTCAGGTTTAATAATAAATAGGTCGATTAAAAATTTAAAGAAAGAATTAATTTAATTATTTTATAAAGTATGAAACATAAAATTAATTTGGTGGGAGATATTTTCACTCATACTACAGGTGGGCATACTGGATATTCTGTTCACGGAAAAACATCAAAATGTATAGATTGGGTTAAAGATAAATCTCTTCCAGAAACATTTTACATGGATGGTTGGATGAATGAATCTTTTTCTGATGATATTCAGGGGACCAAGTATGGATGGATGTATGAATCTAAAGAAGTTGCTTCTGGGATATTTTTAGACGTTAAACAAAATCATCAAAAATATTTTGAAGTTTTTAAATATATTTTTACACACAGTAAAGAACTTCTTGAATTAGATCCAAGGTTTAAGTGGTGCCCCGCAAATGGATATTGGATTAAAGATGCTAAAGTTTATCCAAAATCTAAAATGATTTCCTTTATTACATCAAATAAAAACTTTACTCAGGGGCACAAGAAAAGACTTGAGTGGGTTCAGAGAATTGGTGATCAAGTCGATCTTTATGGAAGAGGTTTTAATCCAATAGAAAATAAAGAAGAAGGTCTATGTGATTATATGTTTTCTGTTGTAATTGAAAATGGATTTTATAAATCTTATTTTACAGAGAAAATTTTAGATTGTTTTGCTACAGGAACTATTCCTGTTTATTTGGGAACTCCCGATATTGGTAATTATTTCAATAAGGATGGAATTATTGACCTTACTGAAGAATTTGACGTTTCTGAAGAAATTTATTATAGTAGAATGGATGCTATTAAAGATAATTTGGAAAGAATCGAACAAATAGAAGTTCTTGAAGACTTCATATATAAAAATTATTTAAGTTAGATTTTATGAACAATTCTTATGGATGGGATGTCAGTGTAATTGATAGTAATAATTACATGGAGACTTGTAAAAAGATTGCAGAAGATGATAGTGAGTTTGAAACTTTTAAATCAAATTCAAAATACCAAGTTATTCTTGAGCATGTAGATGAAAACTTAGGATCTCAATACTATAATCATATTATTAAAGTTGGTAAAGATATTTTCGAATCTCACTTTGAACAATTTTGTGAAAATGATTCTATAGGAAATCCAGTATTGAGTTTTTATGATGATAAAGGTATCTCTCCAACAACTTTGAGATATGTCAAAAACTGTTTTGATCTAAGTTCTCTTTGTGCAGAATACGATATTAAAAAAATCGTAGAGGTTGGTGGAGGATATGGGGGATTGTGCAAAACATTAAGTGTTTTATGTGACTTTGAAAAATATATTCAAGTTGATTTGCCGCAGGCAATAAAAGTTCAAGAAAAATACTTAAAAAATTTTCCAGAAGTATTTTCTAAAGTTGAATTTTGTCCTTGTAATTCTTTAGAAGATATAACAGATGTTGATTTGTTTATTAGTAACTATGCACTTTCCGAACTGAATATCGAAACTCAAATTAATTACTATCAAAAAATTATTAAAAATTCTAAGATAGTATATATTACTTATAATTCAATCATTAATGCAAATTCAAACTACAATACATTTTTAACTATGTTAAAAGAAGATGGGTTTGAACTTCAAGATGCATATAAAGATTATGGATATCATAAAAATATAATTATCGCTGCTAAAAGATGATTTCATTTAATAATCTAGGTAATCTTGGTAGATTGGGAAATCAAATGTTTCAGTATGCTTCTTTAAGAGGTATTGCTGCAAATATTGGAGTTGACTTTTGTATACCTCCGGAAAATTTTTTCGGGGTCAGTGATCCTAATGTAAAAAAATGTCCTATTAATATTCATAATACTTTTAGATTGGATCAATGCAATCAAGGTGTTCTTAATAATAAAATAGTCAAAGAATCTGGATATCACTTTGATGAAGAACTTTTTAATAGTTGTGGAGACAATGTAGACTTATATGGGTATTTCCAATCTGAGAAATACTTTAAACATATTGAAGATGAAATAAGAAAAGATTTTTCTTTTTCTCAGGAACTTATAAGTTATTGTTCCAAGTTTTTTCATGATATTGGTTCGAGCGGAGAAATCATTTCTCTTCATATTAGAAGAGGTGATTATCTACAATTACAAAATTACCACCCCACTCAACCAATAGAATATTATGAAGAGGCATTAAAAAGGTTTCCTAACCTACCTGTCATCATCTTTTCAGATGATTCTGATTGGTGCTTCAATCAAAAAATATTTAATAATGATAGATTTTTAATATCTCAGGCATCGGATATTCATTTTGATATGTGCCTTATGACATTATGTAAGTATCATATAATTGCTAACTCTTCATTCTCTTGGTGGGGAGCTTGGTTGGCAAAAAGTGAAAAGGTAATTGCTCCTAAGATTTGGTTTGGACCATCTCTAATGGATCATAATACATCAGATCTTTATCTAGAAGGATGGGAATTGCTATGAATTTGGTATCATATTTTGATAGAGTTTTTTGTATTAATTTAGACTCTAGACCTGATCGATGGAAATCTGCAACAGAAGAATTTGAGAAACATTCTCTGCAAGTTGAAAGAATTCCTGGAATTGATGGATCTAAAATGAATCTAGATTTTCCGCCAGAAATTAAAGAGGGTGCTGTAGGATGTGCTCTTTCTCAATTCTTTGCCATAAAGTATGCAAAGCAATTGGAATTGAATAATTTTCTTTTGTTGGAGGATGATATTCAATTTGATGAAAATGTAAATGAACTGTTCTCTCAGTATATTCTTGAAGTTCCCCCTAACTGGGATATGTTATATCTTGGAGGGCAACATTTTCATGGAATGGATCTTCAGCAGGTATCTGAACATGTTTATAAATGTGAGTATACATTAGCAGCACATTCAGTCGCAATTAACTCTACAGTCTTTGATAGGTTTATTGATAAATTAATTGATATAACCAAACCATGTGATATTCATTATGCAGAGTCTCACAAAGAAATTAATGCATATGTGTTCATTCCGCATCTAACCTGGCAAATGAATAGTTACTCCGATATTGAAAAATCAAATGTAGATTATACATTTTTAAAAAATCATAGATATCCACAATGGGGGAGACCATGACAGATACTTCTACTGTAAGAAAAAAACTTAAAGGAATCGGACCCATTTTGTGGATCAATCTTGATTCTGAAACTAATAGACAAGAACATATGACTAGTTTGTTGGATTTTTACGAAATTCCTCACACTAGAATTTCTGCTGTCGATGCTAGGGGTGATAATGATGTGAGTGATTTATTGGTAGGTAAGTTCCCAGAACTCATTAGTCAAGGTGAACTTGGATGCACAATGTCTCATTTGAAGGCTATTAAGCATTTCTACTATGAAACTGATTTAGATTACATTATTATATGTGAGGATGATATTGTATTTGATACAGTTCAATACTGGCCTTTTACTTGGAAAGACTTTTTTTCTAGGGTTCCCTATGATTGGGATGTAGTCCAGTGCTCTATTACTAGTACTAAAAATCTTCGCGCAAATTTGCACCCAAGGTTAATTAATGATTTTTGTGCCGCTTTTTATGTGATAACCAGGCATCATGCAGAAAAACTTGTTAATTTGCATTGTAGGGGAAGTAAGTATAAATTAGATCAAAAAATTAAACCCAGAGCAGCATCTGAAGAAATAATTTATAATACTGGTGTTACTTATTCAATGCCTCTGTTTACGTATAGGTATGATTTTAATTCAGGAATTCATCAAGATCACGTAGAAATATTTCATAAGCAGAATGTAGAAGGTCTTATGAAGTTTTGGACTCAATATCATTGTAGCGATCCGTATGAATTGTTGGATTATGATTTTTATGGATTTTGGGAACCTTTGGTTGGTTGACAATCTTTGCCATTTCCCTTATACTAAATAAGTGAACGTGACGAAACCTCAACTACTCGTTTGGTTACGTGAACTAAATCGGAAGATAGTCGGTCTTCCATTCATCCGCAGGTTAACTCTGCGAGAAAATATAGAGATACTTATGTTTAAATCCGCAATCGCAGCAACCATTGCTGCAACTCCACTAGTCGCTGGTGCTGCGTTCGCAGAACCATTTGGTCAATATGGACCATATGTAGAATCACAAGTTACTAGTATTAGTCAATTCTCTGATGTGCAACCAACTGATTGGGCATATCAGGCACTCAGCAACCTCGTAGAGCGTTATGGCTGCGTTGCTGGTTATCCTAATGGCACCTATGGCGGTGGAAAGGCAATGACCCGCTATGAGGCAGCAGCACTTCTCAATTCTTGCTTGGATCGTGTGACAGAAGTTACCGATGAACTCAAGCGTCTTCTGAATGAGTTCTCTAATGAACTTGCTGTTATCAAAGGTCGTGTAGACGGTCTTGAAGCAAAGGTTGGTGAACTTGAGGCAACTCAGTTCTCCACCACAACCAAACTGAAAGGTGAAGCAACTTTCGTTCTTGGTGGTGTTCCTGGTTATGATACCAAGAGTGATGTCAGCACTCGCACAGCATTTAACTATGATGTTCGTCTGAACTTTGATACTTCATTCACTGGTAAGGATCTGCTTCGCACTCGTCTGCGTTCTTCTAACTTCAGCACTGATCCATTCGGTTCTTCTTCTTCACTGTTCAAACTTGACAAGGCAGACAACTTCTCAAGTGATAATGGAGATAATGTAGTCCTTGATCGTCTGTATTATTCATTCCCTGCGTTCAACAACACCACTACTCTAACTGCTGGTGCTAAGGTTCGTAATACCGAAATGGCGTGGATTCCATCTGCATACAAATCTGAAATCCTTGACTTCTTTGCTGTTGCTGGTGCTCCTGGTGTCTATAACAAGGCAACTGGTGCTGGTTTCGGTGCTATGTGGAAGCAAAAGGGCAAGCAAGGTTTCGTTGCTGGTGTAAACTATGTTGCCCAAGATGGTGACAACTCTGAAACTGGAGTATTTGATGAAACTGGTGCTCTGAATACTATGGCACAAATCGGTTACCGTGGTGCTAACTGGGGTATCGGACTTGGTTATCGTTATGGTACTCAGGGAACCCGTGTTCGTACTTATAACGGTCTAGATGGTTCTTCTGGTACTCTTGTTCCTGGACAAACTTCCAGTGGTTACTCTGCAAATGCTTACTGGCAACCTGAGAAGTCGGGTATTGTTCCTTCAATCACCGTTGGTTATGGTTGGAATACTGTAAGTGGCACTGAGAGTGCTGCTACTGACAGCCAATCTTGGATGGCAGGTCTCCAGTGGGCAGATGTGTTTGCTAAGGGCAACTCTGCAGGTATCGCTGTAGGTCAAGCACCCACTGGTGAAGAACTTGAGAAGGCAACGATGCTTGAAATTTTCTACAAGTATCAGGTGTCTGACAATATCAGCATCACTCCTGCAATCTTCTATGCAAGTGACAACCAGCGTTTGAATGACAATGCCTCCAAGTGGGGTGGTGTAATCCAAACCAAGTTTACTTTCTGATAAATTGAAAGTATAATGAACTGGAGGGGATAAAACCCCTCCTTTTTCTATGGAGATCAGTTATTGATAATATGAAACAATCTATTTACGGATCTACTGGATTCATTGGTAAAAGATATTCTGAGTTATATCACCAGAATATTGTTTCTCAAGATAGAACCCAACGGGAACCTATTACTGATGATATTGTTTATTTTATTTCAACAGTTCATAATTATAATGTTTTTGATAACATTACGTTGGATGTAAATACAAATTTAAATGTTTTGTGTGAAGTCTTAGATAATTGTAGAGATAGGGATATTACTTTTAATTTTATTAGTTCTTGGTTTGTTTATGGTAAAACTGAATTGCCTGCAAAAGAGGAAACGTATTGTTTTCCAAAGGGGTTTTACTCAATTACTAAAAAAGCAGCAGAGGATCTTTTAATTTCTTTTTGTGAAACATATCATAAAAATTATAGAATCATTCGTCTTTGCAATGTATTAGGTAGAGGTGATGAAAAGGTTTCTTCAAGTAAGAATGCATTGACATATATGATAGAATGTCTAAAGAGAAATGAAGATGTCTATCTTTATGATGAAGGAACTCCTAAGAGAGATGTGATGCATTTGGATGATGTATGTAAAGCAATAAATCTAATCTGCAATAAAGGAAATCTCAATGAGATTTATAATGTTGGTAGTGGATATCCGACAGAGATATCTGCTATTATTAACCTTGCTAAACAGTTTCTTGGATCTAACTCTAAAATTAAATATAAAGAAGCTCCAGAATTTCATCAAATCGTTCAGACAAAGGACTTTTGGATGGATAACTCCAAGTTAAAAGGACTTGGTTTTGAGCAAACTATTTCACTTGAAAAGATTGTTGAGGAATTATGTCAGTAGATAATAAGGTTGAGAATTTTATCTCAAGTTTGATTGATGATGGGGAAAAATTATTTCCATATATTCATAATAATAACTATGTAAAAGGTGAAAGTAATGTCTACTACTCTGGTCCTTATTGGGACAGGCGTGAAGTAGAATCTGCAATTAAAGCATTGCTTACTGGAAAATGGTTGCCATCTGGAGATTTAGTTAATAAATTTGAAAAACAATTTTCTAAAAAGTTTGGATTTGATCATTCGGTAATGGTCAATTCTGGTAGCTCTGCTAACCTTGTAATGATTGCTGCNCTTAAAAAATACTTTGGATGGCANGATCAGGACGANATCATTGTCTGTGTATGTGGGTTNCCTACCACAATTAATCCTATTCTTCAAAATAATCTCAAACCAGTTTTTGTGGATATTGATTATTCTGACTTGAACTGGGATTTGGATCAGGTTGAACAAAAAATTACATCAAAGACTAGAGCAGTATTTTCTTCACCTGTTCTTGGAAATCCTTATGATTATGATCGCTTGCTTGAGATCTGTGATAAGCATAATATCAAATTAATCGCAGATAATTGCGATAGCCTTGGTAGTAAATGGAAAGGTGAATATCTGACAAAGAATGCCGTTGCTGCTTCTTGTTCATTTTATCCTGCACATCATATCTCCACGATTGAAGGAGGTATGGTTTCGTCCAATATTAAAGAAGTAGTTGATATCGCACGTAGTTTTGCTTGGTGGGGTAGAGATTGTTATTGCGTTGGNCCTCAGAACTTACTTGAATGTGGAGTTTGCGGGAAACGTTTTGATACTTGGTTNGAAGGTTATGATGAAATAGTNGATCATAAGTATGTGTTTGGGAACATTGGTTATAATTTAAAACCAGCAGATCTTCAGGGTGCCATTGGTTCAGTCCAGTTGGAAAAATTTGAAGAAATTCA
>JGI25921J50272_10000758_pt1 | contig 10623 bp, 12 predicted proteins | sample LauGreSu1BDMLBSD_2_FD_50272 | JGI IMG/M metagenome (IMG submission 50272) | reverse complement strand
CGCAACTGTGTATCAGCACCTTCGTAGATTTGCGTTGCCGATGAAAACGGCGTCGACGCTGTGTACTGAAACACACGGTACAGAATGCCGGGAACGCTGTTCGATGGTGCTTGCCACGCAAGCAAAATGGATTCGATTTCTTGCGTTGCCGTAAACGACTGCGGCGAACCCGGCGCATAAGTGGCCGAATCACTAACCGACGTGCTAGCCGGGGTGATGTACGTTCCGCTCGATGGGTCGGAATAGTCGGTCGAGTCGGCTTCGATCAAGGTTAATTCGACAGCCGGTTCCGGCCTAAACTTCCAACCGATGCAACGCACTGGTTGATTTGTCCAGCCAACCTCGGCAATGGTGACTGTGCCAGTCTGAAACGGTCGGATTTTGTACGCTGCTAAACTGCAAACAACCGATACGGTTTTCTGCCGACGTGACTGGCGCGACAGAATGATCGCGTTGCGCTGCGCTTCGTATTGGTTATCGCACGTCGGGAAACTAACGTCGGTATATATGCGCTCGCCGTCTTCGGCTTCGTATGTCGAGTTTAGGATCGGCTCAAACTCGACCGGCTGGTAATTGCGGTTCTTGTCGATGAATTGACCGCGAACCGCGTTGTAATAGCCTTCGCGTTTGCGACTCTGCGCCGTCTGGATACTGACTTCGCCAATGATGTCGTTTTCGGTAAGTGCAAACGACGATGACGCCCACGCGCCAGCGTACATACGCCACTTGCCACCAGAGTAGTAACAGGCACCCATCATGGCCTGTGTCAGCGTCTTAATGTTGCTTTCGAATTCCGTTGTGGCTTCTAGTACAACATTGCACGAATACCGGTTTTGCATTGCTGGACCGGGTATCGCTACGTCCTCGTCGCAAATGTTTGCGGCAGTAACGACCGCTGCCCAATCGACGCGGCTTGCGTCTTCGCTTAATCCATAGTCGGCTAACAAATAATCTGCAAGACACAGTGCCGGGTTTTTTGTGTACGCGGCATACGCGGCGTTTGTCGGGTTAGCACCCGGCGACGTATCCATACGCGGGTCGTAACACTTCTTTCCCTGCACGATGGCGGTAACGTCCGGCTTTCCGTTGCGGTATACTTCTTGATCGAACGTATATTGCAACGCCAAATAGGCAATACCACGACCGCGATGGTCGGTGTCCCACTCGGGAATCGCACTATTTAGAGTACTATCGACAGTCTGACTCGACGTGCCGGTGTATCGGCGAACCAATGCCTTGCCGCTGTACGTGCCGGAAGTGACGTTACCGCTACCGTCTAAAGTCAACGATTCGTCGTTGAAGTAAACGGTACTGATAGCGTTAATTTCGTGTCCGGTCAGGGCTAACACTTGGTGCAAATACTCGCCCTTGCTACCGGTCACGATAGCCGGAAGGACGTTTAGTCCAGAAACCTTGTTTTCCCCATAGATAATGCGGCGCGCTGCTACCGTGTCGCTATATTCAACATCAATCGGTTGCGATGTTGTCTTCGCTAATTTCGGGCCTAAAGACTCCGAAATTTTCTGCAATGCGATAGTTCCGCCAATGTAGACGGCGGCAGTAGCAGCAGCATAAACGGCGGTTGCAGTTGCGGCACCTCCGCCAAACGTAGCAACAAACCATGCGGCTACTGATTGCGCGATTGTTTGCGGCATTATTTAACCTTCCAAGTACAGATTGCTTGTTCCATCGGGACGTAAGCAATGCCAGTTTCAGCAACGCTCACGATTCGATCACCTACGCAAATGCCTAATGTCTCGCGGCCTTCGTTATTGAACAGCACGACATCGCCGCGCTGCACAAATGCCAAGTTTGTCGGCTCACCTAGCCAATCTTTCACGGCTTCCTGTATTGACCCGAAAGAATTGATATAGGCCAGTGCGGTCTGTTCGTCGTGGTACATTTCCGCTAGTTTTTTTGCGTAGTCTGTACCCGTCATCGCATCAACGACGCGCGCCGAAAACAGGCAACAGTCGTTTTTCCCATACGAAAATGATTCGGTCGTGACTTTTTCAATAGTTGCGAACAAAAAGTCGACCCATTGTTCATGCTTCATTAAAACGGGTCCAGTCTAAAGTTAGGATCGTATGGTCTNCCGCCACCACCACTAAACTGTGTTGGCTTGTCNCCCCATGTCGCCTTATATCGTGGGATAAATTGCGTCAGGTTAAAGAACGTATCACCCGCGTAGGCTAGCCGCTGATCCTCGTCGGTGTAACGGGCTAACACGGGTTCCTTACGCAAACGGTATTCACACGACAGCGAAATAATCGCAGTGTTTTGATCGAGACGAATTGACATCGTATCCATGCGACCCGACCACACTTCTTCCGGGTCGGCGACAAATTGCATACTTCCGTTGAGAAACCCAACATAGAACGTAGCATCGCGCCCTTGATACACCTCGGCAATGGTGATCGGGACTAATGCGACATCGACGCCGGACAGCGTGACTTTGATTCCGCGCGCTACGTTGTCTATGTTTTCGTCGACAATATCGAACGAACCATACTGGCCGACGCCTAGGTAATTGTTCCCACCAAACGTAACCGTACCGACGCCATCGTGAACGTAAACAGTGCCAGAATCGAATTCCAGTTTTGCCAGCGTTACGATGTATAACGATGCCTTGTCGGCTTCGGTTGCGTTCGTGTTGCTTACCCAACGTGTCACGCTATGTCCTCCATCAAATTGATAGTTAAGTCGGACAGAGTACCGGGACGGGTCGACCAGCCCGATTCGTCATCGGCAATTAGGAACCGTCCCATCGGATTGCGGAACACAACCGGCGAATTGTCAGCCGGTGCCGCGCGCAATGTCGGTTCAAACATGATGTAACCCGCGCCGCTGGAATCGCTATTAAGGTCGGCGGTTAATCGCTTCAACTCGCCGTTGATTTCCACCCAATCGCCAGCACGGGCTAACCCTGCGGTCGATGTCGGCAACCCGTCGATGTTCAACGCGCCGCCAGTTTGCGACCCGCCAGCGACCAACGCGCAACGCGAGACAGACGCCCACGAGAGAAACTGGAACGCGCCAGCGGCACGACCGCTGTAATAGTCGTAAAAACTGACATGGCTGGACGTGCCGGACGCGGTGAACGCATCGGTATAGCGTCCCGCTGCCGTTCGTACTGTGCCGTTTAACAGCGTCGTATCGCCTTGCGACGTACCAGCCGCCGCACCAATACGGACGTTGCCTTTACCGGCCCCATAAACGGCTCGTACCGCGTATGGCGCGCTGGTTACGGTCGTCAGTGCAGATTGATACACGTATGCGTCCGCTGTGACCGCTGTACGGGCAAGGCGCAACCCGAAATGCGAGTCTGCCGACAGCGCGACTTCCGCGCTCGACGATGACCACCCTGCGGTTGCTACAACGGCTGCGTTGTTTGTCAGCAACTCGGGGCAGGCTAACGACCCGGCGAAACTATATCCCGGTTCCGTTACCCACAGACGATTAGACCGTCCGCGCAACGCCGCCAGCAATGACAGCAACCGACGCCGCTTCTGGTCCGATATGGCACGGAACGCAAGACGCGCCGACCATCGGTTACCGGGCCGCGAATACGTCTTAACGGCACCCGACAACGGCGACGAATAAACCGCCGTGTTGTCCATGATGCGCCATTCGATTTCGTTGGCGACCAAATCCGGCGGTAGTATGTAATCGGTCATCGGCCTATCCCATACCGGCGGTCGAGTTCATCGAAAATGCGCCGGTTGTTTTCGTTGAGTATTCCCGGCAGTGCTTTTTGCAAGTCTGCCGTGGCCCCTCGCGCGTCGATGTTGTAAACCGGCGACACGGTAACGCCGCCCATGGCGTGATTGGGAACGATTGTCCCAGACGCGCCGGGTACGAACAATTCCGGGCCACGCTCGCCGACCATGTATGGCGTTCCGCTGCTAACCGGACCGCCCATGGCGCGACCGGTCAACGCTTTGACCGCTGCCGTTCCGACTGTGCCAGGGAATCCGCCGAATCCAGACATATACTGGAAGAATTGTCGCAACAAATAAGACGCCATCAATTCCGCAATCATGCGACGGATTGCGTCGATGAATCCTTTAACCATGCCTTTTAACCCGTTTTCAAATGGGTCAAACAGGAAGTCAGCAAACGCTGATTGAATGTTACCGGCTGCTTGTTGCGCGAAAGTTTGCATAATGGAATCGGCAAGTTCCATTTGATCTAAAATGTTTTGAACGCTGCTGGCAATGGTAACGTCAGTCGCACTAAACGCCATTTCGAAAAGTTCCGGCGTTTTGCGTAGTTCCTCGTTAAATTCCTGCATCATCTTCGTATGCGCGGCTTCGGCTGTGATTGCCTTCATGCGCGCTTTTTCGGCTTCCTCCGACCATTTCTTTTCGGTTTCCGCTGACTTCATGCGGAATTTCCATTCGTTTTCCATGGCCTTTATGGGGTCAACGTCCGGTCGACGGCCACGGCGTCCGCCTTCGCCCTTGCCTAGTTGCGATTTATCAACGGGCTGCGCGAACACGCCTAAATCTCTGCCAACCTGCGTAATCGCTCTGGTTGCGTCTGCTGCAAACTCAATGACGTTAGTAAACCCGTTAATTAGCGTTGTCGTGAATGCGTTTGCTGCGGATACTAACGCCGGGTCTTTTAATGCTTGATTGAATCGGTCGAGCGAACGTCGCCCTTCCTCGGTTTTCTTCGCGGCTTCTGCAATCTTTCCAAACGCGCTAACCAAAATCGTGCCAGACAACAAACCAAACGCCAGATTAACCGCCTTTGCTGTTGTTTTGGCGGTGCGTTCAATCGACTTCATGTTACGGGCCACGGAATCCATGGCCGCGCGTGTTCGATCAACGCCCGTAATGACTACTTGAGTTTGCGCCATTTTTGTTCCTGTTCGTCTGATTCCAACTTACAAGCGGCGAGCAAGTGCATGAAGTCCGTTTCGGTCATCGAGAAAATCTGATCCGGTAGGACGTGCAAACGTAACGCCATNGCGTANACCGTTCTTAACTGCACGTCCTTAATCAGTTTCCCTCGGCTTCCTCCAACGTCACGGCCCCGTTGTTCATCGCGGAAACAACTTCCGCGATAACGTCCGGGTCATACTCGGTCATTAACTCGCGCTTTTCAGCGTTGCTAAAAACCTTTTTGCCGTCTTTATCTCGCGCGCGAACAATCAGGGTAACGGCCATGGCTTCTAAATCCAGAACCGTATTCCCGTTTTCCTGTTTCGCTAGCAAGAAAATTTCGCGCCGTTCCGCCAGTGTCATATCCGGCCAGTAATAAATGGTCGTTTTCCACTTCGGAACGTCAATAGACACCAACGAATCCGGCGTTCGCCGTTCCGTAAACTGTGCCTTTGCTTGCTCTTTCCAGTGCATAAAACCTCAAATTAAGACGCGGTACCCGTGGTCAGCGCGCCGTTTCCGACAAAGTTGAACGTGATTTCGGTGATCGCACCACGCTGCACATTGCGCGTGATTTCGGTTACCAGCACGTCGCCGTAGTAATAAGCGTCACCCGTCGTTGCACCCTCGGGATACAACTTCAACGCGACGTTAGAACCGGTGACAAATGCCAACTGACCNNTGGTNTCTGTCTCATCCCAAAATGCGGTAACGCTGCCGTTCCACGCGGTNATCGCCGTGACGTTGTACGTCTTGGCGGTATCGGCCAGCGTAGTATCCTCGGCGTACTCTGCCGTTGCCGTGAACGAAAACCCGGTCACTTCGCCAACCGTGTTNGCGCCAATCTTTACCAAACCTTCNGANCCGTGATGTGTTGCCATGTTTTTAACCTCTCAACTAAACCGAAACTTCCGCATTGTTTTCTGCGGTCCTATACATAACNCGAAATTGCATACGTGCCGACCCGATAGGCGCATCGCCTGTGAAGTCGTGCGTTATTGACGTGTCGACCAGTACGCAATCCTTAACTAAACCGGTCAGCGTGTTATTAGCACCAACCGCGTTTTCTACGTTCTTGCACAGTGTGTCCAACTGGTCGTCCAAGTCGGCCAGTTTGCGCGCTACGCACTCGACCACGATAACTAGTTCACGTGTCAGGTTGCGCGGCGCGTGTAGTGTCGAATCTGTAACGCTATCGACGTTCGTATAAATCAACGCAACGGTCGTAGCATCTGCCGGTAACGGATACACCCGCGATGACGAAATAACCGACGCCACGGTGGCATTTGTAAGTACGGTGGCGAACGCTTCACGAATCTGCTGTCTAACGTGTGCCATTATTCCGTAGCCTCTAATCGCAACCGCGTTATGCCTGTGCCGTCGTTCTCAATGTTTCGAATCGTGTACACGTCTTCGCCGATGTACAGCGTATCGCCGAAAGCGGCTCGACACGGTAACGATGCGGTCGGAAAGTGGAACGCGGGTAACGTGCTGGCAAACTCCACGTCGGACACATTCACGCCAATATACTCGCGGTCGAAAATGCCCTGTACCGTGTATCGCTTGTTTGCGCTTTTGTAGATAGCCGCGCTACCCCAATCAGACGCCGCGCACATAGATGCGCGATCCGCTGCTGTTTCAACTGCCATACGTGACACCCCACATTTCGGAAGTGGAAGTCGGCCCGATGCGGGTAACCTTCCCGGTAAACGTCTTGCTAAACAGTTCGTGCCATGCCGAATACGGACGCGCGGACGGATGCAAATTCACCCCGTCCCAATACGTCGGGTAGTCGGCTGCGGCAATCAATACAAACTTGCGCGCCACCCGCTCCAGTTCGCGCAATGCTGGCACGATGTCAGGTTCTAAAATGTGTTCGATTACGTCGATACACGTAACCACGTCGAACGATTTGTCTTCAAATGGCAAGTCGTGAATTTGCGCCTGTATCACGCAATAACTGCACAACTCGGGTACGGCTTCTGTGCCAGCGACGGGACTAAATCCCATGTCGGCGGCGGCTTGCATCAACTCGCCACGACCGCACGACACGTCGAGCAATGAACCAGACTGGTCCTTTAGCGCGGCGACAACCGGCAATAGCCGGTCAGGAAACATCCGATAATCAGGATATTTCTGGTAAACCGCGCGGTATTTTTCAATCTCGTTTTGCCGGTCGTCCACGTTTCTTAACCTGTGTTTCGATCAAGTTAGAAACGGTGTCCAACATCGACGGTTCCGCGACAGGTTCCGCGCCGTGATACTGGACCGCCATTCCTTTGACCAGTAGCCACTGACCGAATTTGTCGTCGACTTCGACGACCCGTCCAGTCTCCAGAGTGCGTCCCATATACACGCGGGACCGTCGCATTTCAACCTTCATACGCGGAAAATACCTTAATTAGCGTTCCACTGACAACTTTTACCCGGCTCGGGTTCTGCATCCTATCGCGGACGTGCTGCCACGCGCCGATAGCCGAAATGCCTAGTTCTAGGCCACGGTCGCCAACCTTCGAGTGCCAGTATCGGCGGTTCTCCATGTAGTTGTCGCAACCGCACAACAGGATTTCTTCGCACCCTAGATACTCGGCAATCCAAACGGCAGTGCCGCCGGAAAACCCAAAGTCGGGAACGATGCCGGACCATATATCGGCTTGGTCCTTGTGATGCGTGACTAACGGGAATCCATGGCCTGTCAGGATAGGGAACAACTCCCGATCTTGATAAACCACGTAATCGAGTGCCAATAACAGCGAATGCTGGTTAACGCCTATCCACACGCCGTCCCGCTGGACGCGCGGTCGAACCAGGCGCAAGTCCGACAATAAAGTGGGGCCGCCACCCAGAACAACAGCACGTTGTCCCGAATGACGGCCCCGGATTGACGTTAGGTCAATCAAGACTGCGCCGTTATTAGGCGGTCACAATCTCGTTACACTCGGCGAACGACTCAACATGGCGAACCGCGAAGTCGCAATCGTGGAAGGCCACGATACGCACGGTGCCAGCGTTCGATCCGGTGTACGGGTCGGCCATCAGGTCAATGCCTGACCACTGACCGATCAACAGGTCCGACCACACGCCGAAGATCATCGCCGACAACGTGCCGGACGCTGAACCCTTCGACAAGTTACCCGGCATCTGCTGCGACACGACAAGCGGGTAACCATAGATGCTATTAACATCCGGTCCCAACAGGAAGTTGCCCTCGACGCCAGACGACTGCTTCGGAGTGGACGCCAACTTGGCCTTAACCTGACCGTTGGTCAGGAACGCCGCCGCGCCGTTCAGCGCGTTGTCGATTTCCACTTCCTTAACAAGGCCCGTCACCATGGCCCACGTCGGCGCGCCGCCGTTGGTGCCAAGAGTCACGGAACCAATGCCGGACGTGTTGAGAATGCCAGTCGGACGGTTCGAACCGCTGCCAGAAATAGCCGCCGAATCCATCGCCACGGCGATAGAAGCGGCAAGGTCATTTCGGACCATCGTTTCAACGTCAAGCGACGACTGCAACATCAAGCGACGGCTGTAGTCGACATACGCGGCAAGCGTCTTCGGCGACATCGTAACTTGATCAAACGTCAAGTTGCCCTCGGTCGGCGCGCTGTTCTCGCCAACCCAATAGGACGTTGCGCTGGATGACTTACGCGGAATGGCGACGTTGCCCTGCAAGCCAGTGAGGAACGTAGCACCCAACGTGTTAAGGACCATTTTGTTACGCAACACGTCGATGAACGAGCCAGCCAACAGGTCCGTAGCAACAAGGTTACCGGCCTTCGACGTACCCGTAGCAATCGACGTTGTAAGGTCGCGCTTCAATACGTCAACAGGAACGGTGATACCGCGCGAATCGCGGCCTTCCTTCTTGGCGGCACTCTCGGACACCTCAAACTCGAAACGCGCATCTTCCTGCGCGCGGCGGTCCTGCGGGTTCGACAAGGCGCGAATGGCCTTCACGAACGAGAACGAACGCGCCTCACGGTCGGACAGACCGATTTCGACATCGACGTTAAGCGGCTTCTGGGCCACCTTGTCCAACAGCGCACCACGGAATTGCTCGATGGTGGCACCCTCACGCACGGCAGACTCGCCAAGGTCGCGCTGATTGTGGCGCGCGGCAAGGTCCATGATTGACGAAACGCGGCTGCGCTCCGCCTTCATGCCGTCATCGCGGACGGCTTCGTTATTAACTTCGCTCATAATTTGTACCTTCGGTGAATGTGAAATAACTTCCGGGTTTGGCGTTTCCGCCATGCTTCGGCCTACGCCGACGCTAGTATCAGCCGGAATGGACACGATACTAATTTCGAGTGGTGACCAACTGGTTGCGCGGTAAACCTCCCGGCCATCCCGCTTCCCATCCGATACCATCTCGTTAATGACGTATCCAACAGACACGTTCCCACGTATTCCGTCTTTCACGTCCTGCCAAATTTCTTCGGCTCGTTTGCTTTTCCCAAAGCGAACGACAGCCCGTGCTACACGGTCCGACCCCAAAGAAACCATTTCCACAACGCCCACTTGGTCAGCGGGGTCGTGGTCAACCAGCAACGGCGCGCGGCCACTGCCGATAAAAGTTGAGTCGATAGAACCCGGCGAGTGGTCGAGAACCTCGACGCCAAATCCTCGCTCGACTTCCGCTTCACTGCTGAACGCCAGACTTACCCGGCGGTCCGCATCCTGTACGCTTTCGCGCTCAAATACCGCGCTGCGAAACACGCGCTTGTCCGGCCCCTTACGGCTAGCCGGACCGCTGTAACCTTCTTCCCACGGCTCTTTACCGCTCGCGTCTAGCGGTCGCTCCGCCGACATTTCCATTTCTGGCGAATCCTCAACGTCCATTTCGACCGCTTCTTCGGCGTCTTCGACGTCTTCGGATTCTTCCGCTTCGTGCATATCTTTAGCGAACGTGACGACGATTTCTTCCTCGCCTTCGACCACGCTAATAATGTGCCGTTCTTGTTTGCTCATGTTTCGGCCCTCGCTTTCCTCGGCATCTAATAGCCGGTCCTTTTCATTTGCCCACGCGCGGCCCGGATCGCCGCCCCACAAAGCCCATGCAATTCGACCGGCAGACGGGTATCCATCCTCACCCGGTGACCAGCCTTCGCCCTGTTTGTCGACTTCGTGTCGAGCAAAGTACGAAACCATCCTGCGGACAGTTTCCGGCGATAGATTAACACGGTTTGAAATGTCGCGCGCACGGGCCACGCCGACCGCCGTTCCACCCCGTCCGAATTCCTCGCGCCACGCTAAACCGCGTTCCGCTTCTTCGGCCATGCTGGCCGTTGGTTTTAAGTCAATCGCCATTTATTAGCCCCCGATAGTAATTAAGGTTATCGGCTAATCGTTTATTAGTCGGCGACAGTTCGACCGCTGCTTCCCCGTGCCGGATCGCTGCGTCACGCATTCCAAGGTGGTGCGCGCTGATTGCGGCTAGGTCGTGCGGCCAATCACCCCATACCGCCGGGTCGCACGTATAGACCAGCGCGCGGTCCTTAATGCCTAGCGCGCGCTCCGACGCCGCGTAGCACTCTGCCCACCTCGATTGTCTGTAGTACAACATGGCTAGTTCACACCATGGTTCACGGGTGTTCGGTGCCTCACTACAGGCACGGAGAAAATAAGACTCTGCGTTCCCGTAATCGCCTAGTTCGGCGTAGCACTTACCCAACAGACGATATGCGTAGCATCGTTCGTTCGGCCATGTCGCTTCCGGCATGGCTAGATACTT
>JGI25921J50272_10000755_pt1 | contig 10660 bp, 11 predicted proteins | sample LauGreSu1BDMLBSD_2_FD_50272 | JGI IMG/M metagenome (IMG submission 50272) | reverse complement strand
TTTGAGATGAAGCTCCTGTACAAAAAAATCCAAACTGATTATTAGTTCCACCTGGATCAGAAGAACACCCTATGTTGTCAGAATTAGCATCGTTTCCAAAATCAAAAATTCTTCCCCATGAATCTGTTCCATTTGATCTATACCAGAATGAAAAAGTTAAGCCATTTGTAGTTGGTGTAAAGTTTGGTGTTTGTATGTATTGAGAACTATTTTTATTTAAAAAGAGAGATGATTGTCCTGTTTTATAATCAGAAGAACTTATATTTGCTCCGTTATAAAGAGTTGTATCAAATATTTTTCCAGATGCCCAATTTGCTAAAGTTGTAGATGATACATCTCCTTTATCAAACTGATAATGATATGATAAATTATTATTTGAAATTATAGTAGTAGAACTATGACTGGAATTACAGAAAAAATAACCATTTCCATCAAAAGTTCTATTTCTTCCTGGTGGTGTAAAACTAAAACTAAAATTTAAGGATGAACCATTAAAACGTTGTATTCTAATTGGATAATATTCTCCTGCAGTTAATGTTTTTGTTGATTGTTGCGAGGTAGATGTTTTAATTAGAGCATTAGAATCAGTAAAACCTGATAAAGCTTCATCTCCAATCCATAAATAACTCAAATTGTTACTATTTAAATTAAATTGATAAGAGCCACTTATAGGAGCATAAAACATTCCATACCATTCGGCAGCATCTAAAAGTTTTCTCATAGATAGTCTGGTATAATATCTATATCCTGCTGTATTTGATGTTCCGTAACCAACATACCAACGAAATACACTATAATCTGAAGGTGTTGTAATTGTTGCATAACAAAATTGCCATGTTAGACCATTTATAACTCTTGTCTCAAGAATATTAAATAATCCGAGATCAAGAGCGATATGATTACCACTTGTTGAATATGCTCTACAATGAAAAAAAGTATCATCGCCTGCATAATCTTTTGATTTACTATACCAACCACTTAAAACATATGTAGTATTTGATTGTATTTCTGAATCCAAATTTATTTGATATTCTGTATAATATCCAGTTTGTCTTAGAACATAGTTAGAACGTGTGGGATTTGGAATTTGTACAATATCATTTGTGGGATTATTTAGAGAAGGATTTACTTGAGGCATTGCCGTTCCGTCAATAAAACTTCCATTTATTAAAATTTCACTGTTTATTAAACTATCAAATCCTCCTAAAGCAGAGTAAATATCACCTAAATTTGTAGTTACTCCTGTATAATTAGGATTATTATTATCAAAAAAAGATAAACTATTAGAATGAGATTGATTTACGTATATTTTCATAAATAACCCATTTGATAACATAAAACCGTCTACATTTGATAAACTTATAGAATTATTATTTCCTAAATATTTTAAGACTTTGCTATATGATATATTCGACGAAATTCCTAGTGTAGTTCTTAATTGTGAAAAAGATATTCCTTTTGTTTTAACAGGAGAAGGCATATTAAATTCTATAATTTCTCTATCACTCTGAGAAAGAGCTTTTTTAAATATAAAAAGATAGTATATTTCTCCGTTTAAGTATTCATTGTTAATATTAGATCCTAGTCTTTCATTTCCAGCTTGTCCATTCCAATTGTATCTTTTTGACGATAATCCTTGAGGAGTTCCATTTACAAATAAAGAAGAATAATTACCATCATATATATAAGTAACTATATTTTCTGGTCTATAAGTATTATCATATCCATAATAGTCATTATTATACCAATAATTCAAGTATGAAGATGATGATCGTCTAAAACTATTTGATTGATTTGTAATTAAATTTCCTGATCCTAACCAACACCCATCTATATAATTTATATTTCCATGTTTTACTGTAACAGTATAAGATGTATTTCTAGGAACAGTTTCATTTGGCAGAGATAAGAAAGATCCAATTTTTGATGAAAAATCAATTCTTCTTTTTGCAAAATCGAAAATTGGCTGAAAATTTGAATTTGTTTGTGTTGCATGTTTTCCTTGACCAGATTGATCGTACCAAGTTGTTACATAAGGAATGCTACAATTTAAATCTTTATAATTAGTTGGAACAGATGGAAATGGTATTGTATCACTTCCATAAGCAAAATTATTTATATTTGGCCAAAAAGTATAGAAAAAATATCCAAGATCTCCTTCTTGATAATTCAAACTTCCATTTTTTATCCTTATTAGATCAGAAGTAAAAATACTTGTAGAATTTTTATCTCTTAATTCCATCACTATTCCAGCTATTCTACTCTTGCAACAATCTTGACGATTTACTAATTCTATTCTATCTATAGGAAACTCTGAACCTAGATCTATCATAACCCATGAATATTCTGGCCCGGAATTGTGCCAAAAAGTAGAATTATCACCATCTACCATTTTAGAAGGAGGATTTAATGACATATTCCCATTATCTGAAGTTGTGACATTCATACTGGAGTTAATTATATTTGTTCCGTTTGAAGTTGAATATACATTAATTCCTCCTAAATTCATCCATCTACCAATTCCGCCATTGCTATTTCCATAATAAAATCTTATATACCTAGCGTTAAAAGATTGTGAAGAATAAGAATATTGTAACCAAGATTTTATAGAAGTCGCATCTCCGTTTATTGAACTATTATAATTTCCAAATTCGTCTGAATAAAAATCAAGTTCAGAATTATCACTAGATCTTCTTATTTTTACAATAGGTCCAGTATATGTATTTGATACTCTTACAGTAGAATACGCAGAATCACAACTTGTACTTATTATGTTTAATTGTAATTTGCTCATTTATTTTATTATTATTTATAATAATAAAATGTGTTATTTAAATCTTTTTGCATTTTGTAATAAAGGGAAATAATATAAAAGTAAATATATCATAAGCATTAAAGTTGTTAAAATTATTAAATAAAAGAAATAAACGAGAATTTTGATTTGTTACTTTCATTTATATAATTATTCATTAAAAATTCTTAATAGTTTTTTTGTATCACTAGGAAGACAAGCTCTTAAAAGTTCTTTTAATGGTAATCCGTAAGAAGGTTCATCTATAATTTCGTATGGTTTTCCTTCTCCAATTTTTTTAATGTCTTTAGAATGAACATAATAGTTATCATAAACGTCTCTTTTTCTATAAACATAGCATAATAGACATTTATCTTTTTCATCACTAAAACAGAATATATTGCAAACTTGATACATATTATTTTTAGTATCTATCACATCTTTATTTGTAGGAACACATGATACACTTAAGCCATCTTTAATGATCAAACAATAGTATTCATTGTATAAAAATAAAGAAATAGAACATAGTGGATAATCTGGAAATAATTCTTGGCGCACTTTTTGTTCTAGACATATATTGTTATCTTTTGAATCTAAAGAAATCATCTCTCCGTTTAAAAGTTTTATATTTATTTTAGACATTTTAAACATTTTAGATTATATTCTTATTATATTCTTATATGTATTAAATTAATTTAATACATATCTGAAACTACTTCATTAACTTACATTCACATTTAACTCTAACAGATCTTAATTGCGTTTCTGGATATTTAGATTTCTTTTTCTTTGAATCTTCAACTTCTAAATATGGATTTATTAATCCTTTATAAATATCTATAATTTCTTTTGCTTCTTTATTTGATATTTTGCAAAATTTAATTACTTTAATTTTTTATTTACACAATTAGCACAAAAGGGTCTACTTATTAACATCGCATCTTCATTTGTATCAAGAATTAATAAACATACGTCATCTTTTTCTTCTTCCATAATCACAATTTAATTATTTATAAATATAAATAATTAATCAATTTTAAACTTATTTCAACTTCATCATTTCTTCTTTTGCTTCTTTTCTAGCTATTTCCAATAGATATAACTCGCCGTTACTTCTCCAAAAGCTTTCGTAAAAACTCATCAAATCAGTTTTTCCTATTTGTTTTTTGTATTCACTTTTCCACGATTCAATACACTGTCTATCTAAATGTTCTTCAGAATATTGTTTTTCTTTTTCATTCTCCATTTTTTCTTTTTCTCGTTTGAAATCGAGATTCATACAGCATTCTTTTTTGTGTCTTTTCCAATCTTCTTTTTGACACTTATTATTACAGTAATAAGTACATTGACAACCAGAACAAACAAGTAATTTGTCAACAAAATTTAAGCATGTAAAACACGCTTTTCCTTGTTTTATATTCTTTTTAGTGTTACTAATATGGCTCATATGACTCATTTTATACATAAAATTTATCTTTTCTATTATTAAATCAATTTTATGCCCGTAAAGGGCATAAAATTATAATTTATGTTATGTTTATTTATGCAGATATATATTCAGACAGCATTTCTTCAATCATCGAAGAAGATCCTTCTTCTTCAAGAGGAACTGCTAAATGGGTATCAAAACCTTTAAATACGACAAGTTTTTGCGAATAGTTATCTAGAATATTTTTGATTTCATCAACTCCGTAATCCTCCAAATTTTGATCAAGTCTGACAATACAAGATTCTCCTGCAATATTCTGAAGAATATTTATAATATTTGGAGCGTTTACAAGACCAAAAGTCTTGTATGGAAAGTCGATCTGAGTTTGAAAAATTTCCAAAATATTCAAAAGAGTTTGCCTTGAAATAGAATTTGAAATGGTGAAATTGAGCATTCCACATAAAGACCCATATTCGCTTCGAAAGCACACCGAAATCATGTTATTCATTTTAGAATATTAGATAGAAAGGATAATTTAATTAAAAAAATATAAAAAAAATCAATTTTATAGGCAATTTAAGGGTTTAAAATATCTAAATATTTATTTGATATTTCTTCTATTTTTTCTAATGGAATAAGATTCTTTATTCTTACACAGATTTGAGAGTAATCATTTTCCACATTATTTGGATCTTGAAATATATTAAAGACTATTTCATTATCATAAGGCTTAATATTATAAACTATTGTTGGAGACTCAAGTTCATTATTTATGTATTCTATAATTTTTAATATAATATCATAATTATTTTTATCATGAAATTTAAAAGTTATTTTTCCATTATCAGAATAAATTAAATCAAATTTAGGAATATCATCAATTCCACCGTATTTGTTGTAAATATAAATAATGTAGTATTTCAATAAATTATTATCATATGCCAACAAATATTTACCGTCTGTTTTATTATAATAATATTCTACATATTGAGTAATTGTTGAATAATTGACAGGAACATTTATTACAAGGTCTTCTTTTTCATCATATTCGTCAATAGTCGAATTAAGTATAGGAGCTGTCTCGAATTCTTTTAACAATTTTGTTAATTTTATCATATTTGTAGATTGAGAAGATGATAATAATAAAGGTATTAATTCATTGATTTCTAAATCATTAAATGTTAAACTTTGGATAAAACTTTTATACATGATTCCAAATGAATTTTTGAAAAAATTTAATATATTTCGATATACTCCTTCATGGTCTAAAGCAGAAATGTTTGTTAACGAAAATAAATATAATAAAATGTGAAGTTGTCTAAATAAGGCAAAAAATTTGTCGTCTACAGACAATATATTAATTGGATTTTGATAACTTGATATAATACTTTTAATAGTATTTAAAACACGGCTGATATTATCAGCATGAGAAGAATAAGGTCCATTTAAAAATGGGTTATTTGGTGATAAAGCTTCGAAAGCTATTATAAATTCTAAAAATATTTTTAAGAAGTTATCAATATTTTTAGATTGATAAGAAGATAAAAACTCAGAATAAAGTTTATATGTATTATCTTTTATTTGTATATATAAATTTTCACTTATTCTGTCTTTTATATTTTTAAAAACATTATCTATTAAATTATAGTAAATAAACTTATTTCTATTAAAAATAATATCATTAATTTTACTCTGAAACAGAGGGATGTTAAAAACTCTAACATCTACATCTTTATTACCACAAAATAAACCAATATTAGTGACATAAAAATTAAATACATTTTTTAAGTTTGAAAAAACTTGATCAAAAATAGTTTTTTCAGAATGTTTTACAATTCTTAAAAGTTTTTGTAATTCAAAAAGTTCTTCTCTAATAGAAATTGAAAATATAAAATCTTCTGAAAATACAAAATCTATATTATTATCATTATATGAAAATATATAGTTATAAATATCGTTTCCAGAGGGCTTAAATAATGAATAAATTACAACCTGGCCTTTATTTATATTTAAAAAGTCAAATCTATAAGGAACTAAATTATATTTTGATGCGCATATTGTTGGATGAGAATGCCATTGCATATCAACAAATGCAGTTGCGCTACATGGATCTGGGTCAGGATTATCGATCAATAAATCGCTAGATTTTAATGTTAAAACATAAGAACCATTTACATTTAAAGCACTTATATTTTTTACTAGTTCTCCGTTATAAAAAATGTCATTTATTTCTATTTTATGGCTATTTTTAACAACATATGGATTAGAAGAAGGTCTAAATTTAATAAGCGGAGGATTTGATTTTATTGTTATTAATTCTATAATTATATTATTATTTATTAATTTTTTTGATAAAGCGAAAGAATGTTCAAGTATTCCGTACTTGCTTATCGAATTAATCAAATTTAAATCTTCGCTTTTTATAATATAATTATTTTTAGCATAGTATAAGAGTTTTACAAAATCGGTTTGATGTCTCATTTGCTCATTTATACTTTCAAATTTTTCTGGATCATACCACATTGAGAAGTGAGGTTTTGTAATATCACCACTTGGCGTTTTAATTTGTATCTTAACATCTACATATCCACAATTAATATATAATTTAAATAGCTGTTTGTATAGAGGATTATCCAAATATAATCCTTTCCACATTTTTTTTGCTTTTTGTCCATCGTAAAAAATGTCTTTAAATTTTGAAGAAAAAATGTTATAAAAATTTCTAAAATTCTCATTTGCTATCAAATTTTTTACGGTACCTTTTCCCTGTTTTTTAATATCAGCGCAAAAATTATAAGTAGCCAAATATCCATTTTTTTCTTCTACATTTTCTTTTTGAAATATTTCAAAAAAAGAATGAATATTAGACATGTCGTAAAAGTTTGAATCATCTAATAAATTATCGTAAATAACAACTGTTAAACTCTCCTTTTCTGTAAAACCAGAAGAATAATCAAAACCTTCAGCATAATAATTATTTAATATTATCTCATCTATTCGTTTTTTAAATGCTAGAAATAGATCATTTTTTGATCTGTGCATTTCATCTTTTTTAAAAACAAACACATTATCATAATAGTAATAATAGTTTTCTACTACATCCATATCTAATTTTGAATCCATATTTATTTATATATAAATATTTATATATAAATAAAATGAACGATCCTATCTGCACAGAATTAAGATATTTGTTATATGTCTACGATGCAGAATTTGATGGATATATGGCTAGTCTAACTCCTGAAAATATTAAAAAAAATACACTAAATTTAAAAAACAAAATAGACTATTATTCTAAGAATTTTTTAGATGTAATAAAAAAATCAGAAATTAATATCAGAATAGAAGAAGAATATAAAAAAATAAAAGAATGGATTTCTAATAAAATTTTTAATTATATAAAAGTTGTATCTAATTATGCAATTGAAAATAACGATAAAGAGTTGTTAGAAATTTTAAAAATATATAAAGAAAAAAGATCTCGTCCTTTATCGTCATCTATATCCAAATTAAAATCTCAAACAACTCCTTATTTTGCATTTGATAACTAATTTATTTAGGAATAAACCTAAATAAATATTAAATATTAATCTTAAAATTTCTTAATTTAGCTTCTAGTTCCAACATTTCTAAGTCATCTTTCATCTTATTGATATCCTTAATCCATTCGCCAATATTGTCATATTTAAAATCAAGAGTTCTCTTGAATTCTTCCTTTTCATATTCTGTCTCATTATGAAACAATAAACAATGTTCGTTTTTGCAAAATTCTGAATAAATACATGTTGGCGGTCTATATTCAGATCTAAAATGTGCATTATCACACATATCAAAATTAGGACAATATGGTCCATATTTGCAAATATCAGTCTTCCAGAAATGTCTTCTTAAAAATAGTGGATCTTCCTTGCATTTTTCAGCATATTTTTGTACTTCAAAATAGCGAGGGATTTCCTTTTCGTCAAGATTAAAAGACATTCTCAATATTCTCAATATTCTCAATATAATATTGAGAATATTGAGAATATATAATCAATTTTATGGCCTTAAGAAAACATTCTAATAAATTCGCGACATTTAATTTTTGCATAGTGANCTTCATCGATAGTCTGCTCTAATACCTGTGTAGCTTTTGACAAGCAACTCTCATAAAATTTAGTATTATTAATTGATTTGTAAATATCAATATTTTCCATACACATGCAAATGATATTATATATACAATCAATTTTCATATTCATATTTTTTTCGTCTCTCTCAATTTGTTTCGTTATTTCTTTTACAAACCACGAGATGCGACAATCTCTAAAAAATTCGTCTGCGTTTTCTAAAATTTGAGAATTTCGTATGACTTCATCAACTTTTAATTTAATATGAAAAGGAATATTATTTTGATTTGAAATTTCAGTAGAAAAGAAAATCATCATATCATGAATATTATCAGGAATATTATATCCTTCAAAAATACTTGGGTTAATTTTAAGTTGGTTGCAAATATCACTCATATTAGAAATTAGGAATATACAAAATAAGAAACATAAAGATATAAATCAATTTTATAGAAAATGAACGAACAACCTACCTTAAATATTGGTTTAATAGGCCATGTCTCTCATGGAAAAACGACTATTATAAACGCTTTAACAGGAATAAAAACACAAAGATTTAAATCTGAATTAGAAAAGAATATAACTATTAAATTAGGTTACGCAAACTGTAAAATTTTTAAATGTAATGATAAAAATTGTCCTAGTCCGTCAAATTATAAAAGTACAAACGGAGATTTTAGTGATAATATTTTATGTCATTGTGGCTCAAAAATGGATCTTGTTCGTAAGGTTTCATTTGTAGATTGTCCTGGACATGGAGTACTTATGTCGACTATGTTAAATGGAGCATCAATAATGGATGCTGTTATAATTGTAATAGCTGCAAATGAATCTTTTCCTCAAAAACAGACAATAGAGCATTATAATGCTATAAAATTATTAAATCTAAAAAATACAATTATAGTACAGAATAAAGTAGATCTTGTTAAAGAAGAAGAGGCTTATATTCAGTATGAAGAAATAAGAGATTATTTTGATAACGATAGGATTATTCCTATTTGCGCCCGATTAAAATATAATATTGATGTTTTGTGTGAATATATAGCAAAAATTTCAGAACCTTTAAGAGTTCTATCTTCTAAACCAAAACTTACAATAGTAAGATCTTTCGATGTAAATAAACCAGGGGAGAAAATAGAAAGTTTAAAAGGTGGCGTGTGCGGAGGTACATTGTCTAGAGGAATCTTGAGAGTTGGAGACGATATTGAAATAAAACCCGGAATAGTAACACAACATGGATATATTCCAATATTTAATAAAATAATTTCAATTTATTCTGAAAATAATATTTTAGAGTATGCGATTCCTGGAGGATTAATTGGAATTGGAACAAATATAGACCCTTTTTTAACAAAAGGAGATAAATTAGTAGGACATATTATAGGGCACAAAGGAACTCTTCCTGATGTATATAATAAAATAATTGTTAAATATGAAGCTTCTATAAATATGATAAAAGGAGAATGTTTAATAATAAATGTTGGATCAACTACAACTTGTGGAAAAATAGAAAAAATTAAAAACAAATTATGCAAATTATGCTTAACTATTCCAATATGTGTTGATATAGGAGAAAATATTTTAATATCTAAAATTATTAATAAAAAACCAACTTTAATCGGAAAAGGAGAAATCATGGGAGGATGCATTATGAATTCTTTACATTAACATTATTAATAAGAAGCTTGAATATCTTTTCTATTCTCTCATTTGTTATTTTTTTGTAATCATCAATATCTTTTGTTATTTTAGATATATCTTCATTAACTTTGTTTAAAAGAATAATTGTATTTTCGATCTCGTTTTTATTTTTAAAAGTTTTTTCAAATAACTGATATAATTGTTCTTTTATAAGTTTAATATTTTCTTCTATTCTTATTTTATATTCTTCTTTACAATCTTTATCTTTTTCTTTTTCTATAAGATCAAACAGGTCTATATTACATTTATATTGAACACTCATTTTAATATTATTTAATATTATTTAATATTAAATATAACATGATAGAAGAAGAAGTTATAATTCAAGTAAAATCAAAAATAGACAAAGGAGATCTTTCAGATATAAAAGAGTTATGGGAAGATTATGAAAATACAGATTTTGGACGAGTTTTGGCATGGGAATATATATTTCAAAAAGTGTATATACATGCAGCGTTAAAGAAAAAAAGTGAAATCTGTAAATGGCTTGAAACTTTATATGAAAAATTAGATCCTATACAAAAAATAGGAATAAGACATTCTTTTTCTTATGGAAAATATTTATTAAATAGATGAATCATAAGTCATAAAAGTCATAAAAGCCATAAAATTGATTATTTTTAT
>JGI25921J50272_10000752_pt1 | contig 10685 bp, 9 predicted proteins | sample LauGreSu1BDMLBSD_2_FD_50272 | JGI IMG/M metagenome (IMG submission 50272) | reverse complement strand
ATATGATATATTATCCTTATTGTGTTTCAATAACGAATGCATATCTTTGGGTACGCCGTAAGATATTACGAGGTTATTTGCATTCGCAAATTTTGCGATTTGCCTACCGGTTTGCTTATGTGTCAAAGTATAGATTTTATTTCTTATATCAGCACTCATATTATAATCGCCAGCAATTAGATTATGATTAATGCCATTTATTTTAACGGGTATGTCTGTAGGTAAATTCATACTTTTCGCGTTAGTTGTAATAGGGTGGTGGTACAAAGTAATGCTTCCTATTTTTGTTGAACTTCTATCACCCCAATTATTTACTATTTTAAATACAATCTGCTTATAATCGCCTGGTATATCCAATTTGTAAAATTGCGAGTAATCCCAGCTGGCATAATTAGGCAGAACAAATGTTAATACTTTTGTAGTTATCCAAGCTCCTTTTGCATTTTGATATTTCCCATACACTTCTATATTTTTAGCATTACAAGATGTATTATATAACCCGTTTATTCCATAAAATTCAAAACCCGATATAAAATTTACCGCCGACATCGTTATAGTTATCTCAGGATTAATCCCATCTGCTCCATAAGCACTGTTATGATTAACATCTGTTCCTTCTGTGCGATATCCTCCATCGTGAACATCCTCACATTTCTTTTTATGTTTTATTTCAAAACTTTTAATACCGCCTCTCATTTGGTAACGAAATAATGTATCGTCGCTAAAATCAAAATCCAATCTCCTGCCATTATTATAATACAAGGTAGCTTCCATTCCATAAGAAACAAAAATACTACCGAAGTCCACAACAGAAGAGCTATTCTTAAATGAACTTAAATCCAAACTTTTAACATCATAATTACCGGGTCCATACTGAACCCTAGGCCATCCATAATAGCCGTTTTTATAAAAATAAACTTCTCCTCCTGTACGAACAGGAGTGCATACATTACGGTATATAGGAACTTGTCGCGTTCCTTGAATTGTTTGTGTTTTTACACGCCTCGTGCTGTCTTTTAATATAGCGCTTAGTCCCTGATTTGCTACTGTTTTTAATGATGATTGTATAGTCCAGGAGCCGTGAGATAGGGTTTGGTTTGCATTATCAATACGGTGAGCATCGGGAAAATGTGGCGTTGCGAGTATTTGTCCGTTGCCACCGAAAGCATAATCAATCGTTTTTGTATTATCTTTGAGAGTCGCCTTCAATTTGTCATCGTTTATTTTAGGCTCTAATATTTTCTTTTCAACATATTTTTGATAGGATATTTTTCCTGGCTTTAAATATTTATTCAAGAAATTCTTAGTTTCAGCGTCGTAATTCAACACATCCATCGTAATTATATTTATTATATACTTGTCTATGGTAGATATTTTGTCGGCAAAAGCATTTTTAACCTTCTCTAATTCTTTTAGCTCAGCATTTTTAACTACTATTTCTTTTCTTATAGGAACATTCAATGAATCAATGCGAGTATCTATGTGATTTTTAATGATTTCTAAGATTTTTTCTTTATTCGCAAAATTCTTCGGTTCATAATTATTACCTACGCGTGTTCTAAATTTATCCAGAATATCTGCGGTAAGCTCGGTATCATTTATAACAATGGGCTCAATAAGTTTATCTATGTTTATTAGAGCAACCGTATTAAGCTTTGTATCATCTGTTATCAAATTATCATAGGATATTATTTCCTCTTTATCACACAAGAGATTTCTTTCAAACTTGTATATCGTGATGCCGAGTATCTTGTCGTTTTTATTAATTTTAAATTTGAAAGCATTGCTATTAGTATCGTAATAATAGTTAGCTGAACTGGTGTCTAATAATTCCGTGAGAGAGAAGGGTCTGCTTTCAAATATGTTATTGTTAGCTGCGTTTATTTCAATTTTATCAATGCTCTGAATGATATTTTCGTCATTTATAAATAAGCGATATAAGGCTACATTTTTCAAGGGTGGTGTTAGAATAGTATCATAAGTATAGCTACATACGCTTTCAATAGCATATTTGTGATAGTCGGTTTCTTCGGCGAGCGAGGGATTAAAGTTCATCTGTATATATTCCTTTTTGCTTCCATCCGCTGTTTGTAATGTGGTATATTTATTATCATTATATGATATCAAGGCATTTTCCGAGTATTTATGTGCGTTTAAATCATTATCTTCATTTTTCAACTTAAAACATCTGCTTTCTTCACTGAAATTATTGAAATCAGATTTATTTGCGCCTTCCTTTGTTAGTATCTTGTTATCATATTTTAAATCTATGCTCTTTTCTATCGTATTATTATTAATAGTTGCAATTTCCTCCCAGCCATCTTTAAAAATATATTTACTTGAACCGTTTTTGTTAAATCTAATTTCACAGGGTCTAAGAGTTACTGTTGCATCTTTGCTGGGATAAAATAGAGGTGTCGGATCTAATTTTAATTGTTGCTTAGAATATATCTGCGTTCCTCCTCTCGTTTCGCCATATTTTTCAAACAATTTATAATGTTTTCGGTTAGTTTCTTTCAAATAAAATAATATAATTACAATAAATAACATAATAAAAATAGATAAATAAATATATTGCATATTCTCTTCTAAGCTTATTGTATTGTAATTTAACATAGGATGTTTATATTTTCCTTATTTATTTATTATATTTTTATTTATTTTCTTCTTTATTTTATAGAAGAAGAATTGAATGAGTGTCGCTGGGTACGAAAAAGTCAAAACTAAAGTTATTGAAGGAAAAAAAAAGTGCATTTATAAGAAATACAAGGGAACCAAACTATATGTTAAAGGGTTCGGGAAAATGAGATCCGTAGAAAGCTACATCAAATTATGCAAAAAAGCAGCTGCTAAGTCTGCGAAAAGCGCCAAGCCTATGAAGGCCAAAAAGGCGCGTTCAAAAACCGCGAGAAAATATGGTGGGTTCCTCCAAGAGTTTTTCTCCAATATGGAAAATATTGAGACTGGTCCCAGCGGTACTAAGAAATCCGCCGCCGGTAAGTCATCAACTTCGGATGTAGCAAACGGCGACGCCGCTTCTCCCGCGTCTCCTGCGTCTCCCGCTACTCCTCCTGCTACTCCTCCTCCTCCTCCTGCTGAGATGTCCCCGAAAGTGGGTGGCAGCAGCTGCAGTAGAAAAGGCGGTAGCCGTGGCGGTAACCGTGGCGGTAGCCGAGGCGGTAACCCATCGATGTTTGACTTATCTAAAATGCTATCAGTAACGGGTGGCTACAGAGGTGGTCAATCTCTCGATCAATTCAATAATCAAACCCACGATCAATTCCAAAATCAAATGCACGATCAATTCAATAATCAAATGCACGATAAATTCCAATCTCTCGATCAATTCAAGGATATATCTCAAGATGGCGGTAGACGCAGAAAAAGAAATAAGGGTGCTAAATCTATGCTTGACAAATTAATGATGGCTGCGAATTTCAGAAAACGCTCCGCTAAAAAGGGCAAAAAACCCCGACGCAAAGGCGGCTATTCGCAACTTGATTATTAAATCTCGTGTGCTGTAATAAATACTTTGTAATAATAGTTATTATAAATGATTTCAATTAGCAACGCTTTTTCATAATCATCTATTATGCCTGCATCGCTCGCATATTTCTTTTTATATGTTATTTTTGCATCATATATGTCATTGTCATATAGGATTTTTATAATTGCCGCTTTTTTCAAGTTTGACACTAATCGTGTTATATGAGATTTCAAGATAGTCAAAGCATAACTCTCAATGTTCGTATATTGTTCTGAATCAATCTCGACATTTTTAATAGTTTGACTATATTTCAGGATATTTCTATTCATTCTCTTGCTAATAAAGCTATCTTTCGTATTACTGTAATTATTCCAAAATGATATATATATATCGCAATATCGACGCTTAGAAATATCCATAATCATTTCTTGAATATCCCTCGGAATATCGTGAAGATAATTCTCTTCAAACATTACCTTTCTTATCGTCCGTCGTCTGCGGTCTCGTATGTCTCTTATATACTATTATATATGCCCTATCAATTTTTTATTTACGATGCAAAAAATATAAAAATATAGAATGATATACAGAGGGCTACAGATTACCTCTCAATTCTGATTGCATATACGATGGTATAATATGCCGAGAATATATATTGAGATAGCAGGGCTTTCTCGTAATTGGATACGGGGCTATTATTTCCCGGGTTGTTCCGTTCATATACTTTCTTGGCATTATAGATTCCGTTATTTCTCAGGATTTTCTTGACTTTCGGCATCTTCATATATTTAATAATATCATCAATGTGGTTTTTCAGCTTTTCTTCGGCAATCTTCTGACGATTTGCAAAGGCGGGTGTATCCACACCGGCCTTATATACATAATTCAAACGGCATACGCTCTTGTGCATCCTGTCGTCAATGAAACTATTGTATCGCCAGCTAAAATTATCTCTCTCGGTCTTGATATGGATGTTGTAATCATCTTGACGCCAATACATATCAATCATTTCCAGAATATCAAGGGGAATCTCTGTCAAATAGTTCTCCTTAAACATACCGGTCATCAATATATTTCTCTTCTGGGCTGGCTTCTGGGCTGGCTTACGGCTGGCTTACGGCTGGCTTGTGGCTGGCTTGTAGCTGGCTCCTGGATGGCTTTTGACGGCTCCTGGGATGTGTTAGCGCTACTGAGGCGCTCTGCTATGGTCTGGTTTGTTAGACGATTATATTTTATAAATTTTAATCAATTTTTCAGTTATATTGCAAAATATAGGACATTTTTAAGTACGCGGGTATATAAAAAATGATTATATATAGTAAAGCGGAAATATCTTAATATCATAACTATGGATAAAGGAAAGAAAATCATAGTCATCGTAGGATTTCCTGCATCTGGTAAATCTACATATTCCAAAAAAATAGCAGCGAAATATTCTAAAAATGGCATCATATTATCGCGCGATACATTAGGCGGAGCAATAGCTGATATTTTACCAAAATTGAAGGAACTTTTAGAATCTAAAAATAACTATAAAATAATTATTGATAATACAAATATTACAGTAGATACCAGAAAGCCTTTTGTAAAATTAGCACAGAGCTTTAATATTCCCATAGAAGCGCATTATATTGTAAATACTATTGAAGATAGCCAAGTTAAAACATTACATAGGATGTTTGATAGATATAAACGCATCTATATGACTGGCAAAGCCGAAAAAAATACAGAGGCTCACAAAGACCCTAATGTATTTCCTCCAGCTACCTTGTTTGCTATGCGAAAAAAGATAGAGATTCCAAAAATTGCCGAAGGATTTGCAAATGTAATAACGGTAGAGGCGCCAGCTATTAAATGGGATGGGCGGAAATACAGGAATAAGGCAGTATTTTTTGATATAGACGGGACTCTGCGATATACCGAACATCTTAAAAATAAATATCCCGTAATTCCTGAAGAAGTTGAGCCAATGAAGATTATATCATTAGAAGAACAGAGAGCAAAATTGAAGGCTCTTCTTAAAAACAAATACAAACTGCTCGGTATAAGTAATCAGTCTGGCATTTCTAAGGGTATTGTTAGCGAAAATCAGGTAATCGCTTGTATGAATAAGACTCGCGAAATGCTGGGATTGAAAGAAAAAGAGTTCAATATTACTTATTGTCCCCATAGCGCCTTTCCGCTAAGTTGCTATTGTAGAAAACCGCAGGTAGGGCAAGTTGTAAACTTCGTAGAAACTCTAAAATTAAATCCTTCCAAATGTATCTTTGTAGGAGATAGAAAAACCGACGAAACTACTGCTATTAGAATGGGAATGCAATTTATTACAGCAGAAGACTTCTGGAAAAATGCCTGATATCCTGTCTGATATCATATAATAATGATATAATATCATATAAATATGATATAATAATGATATAAATATCATATAAATATGATATAATAATGATATAAATATCATATAAATATGATATAATATCATATAAATATGATATAATAATGATATAAATATCATATAAATATGATATAATAATGATATAAATATCATATAAATATGATATAAACAAATGGGTAATTAAACAAGTAATTAAAATAATTAGAGGTGCGAGGAGTAATGAGTTTTAATAATCAGCTTTTGGAAAAATATAATGTCAAGTTATTTAGTATAGAATACACCACATATGATATAATAAATGATTTCCTTAAAAATAATCAGAGCGAACAGCCATTCTATATCATAGACTTGGGGGAAATTATTAAATTGTATGAGAAATGGATTACGAATTTTCCGAATATTAAGCCATATTATGCCGTCAAATGCAATCCGAATCCCGTCATCCTGGATTTACTATGTTGTCTCGGGACTTATTTTGATTGCGCCTCAGAGAATGAAATCAAGTCTGTCATAGAATATACCGACGACCCTGATAAAATCATCTTCGCTAATCCTTGCAAAATGTCTTCGCAAATAAAATATGCTCGCGCTAATGATGTTGATATGATGACCTTTGATTGCGAAGAAGAGCTGTATAAGATTAAACTGTATCATCCGTATTCTAAACTTCTTTTGCGTTTGGCCGTAGATGATAGCAATAGCATCTGTCAGTTTAATTCAAAGTTCGGGTGTAAATTGGAAAATGTGGAGAAACTAATGACGCTTATGAATACTCTAAACTTGAATCTCGTAGGCTTCAGCTTTCATGTAGGAAGCGGTTGCCGTTCTCTCGATAACTATTATAATGCTATAAAAACCTGTCGCGAAGCTTACGACCTGGCGATTAAAAATAATATCAACATTAATATCATAGATATTGGCGGCGGATTTCCAGGAGTCTATTCAGAGACTTCTATAAATATTGACCAGATTGCCGAGACTATCACGAGCGCTCAGAGGGAGTTTTTTGCCACCGAGATAGAAGAAGAGACTATTCAGTTCATCGCCGAGCCCGGGAGATATTTTGTAGAAAAATCGCATATCCTCGTCCTCAATGTAATCGGCAAAAAACGCGAGAAATATTTGAACAAGGATACGGGCGAATTGGAAGAAATAATTATTTATTATCTTAATGATGGTGTTTATGGCTCCTTCAATTGTATCTATTTTGACCACAACAATCCTATCATACAGCCCTTTAATGAACGCAATGAGAAGATACTATATAAGAGCAAGATTTTCGGGCCCACTTGCGATAGTATGGATTTAATAGCGAAAGAAATAATGCTTCCCGAATTGGTAGTAGGCGAATGGGTATATGTAGAGAACTTCGGGGCATATACTACGGCTGCCAGTTCATCCTTCAACGGCTTTATGACAACCGACTATAAATACATACTCCGCAATTAGCCCGCTCATAATAAATCTTTATAATATATAATATATAGATGGTTATGTAAGGGATGAAAGGAGATAATGTGATATATTTTACGGTCGATGATGTAATAGAGAAATATAAGAATAGTTATTGGAGCAGGAGCGACGAAAATTATTTATTATCTAATGTTTTGGCCGTGGAATATTCTGATATTGCTAAGGTATTGAATAAGGAATATGACGATGTCATATATAAAATAATAAAGAGCATTTTGCATAAGGAATATATCAATGATATATTTAATAAAAAATATAGAGATGATGAAGGTACTAGTATATTGCGAAATAAATATAAATTGGAATACATAACAGACACAGAGATTGACAAAATATTCCGCTCAGCCTAATTGAGGGAATCTATGAATATTGTGGATATGGTACAGGTTGATGTTAGGCCGTTGAATAATGCCATAGCACCGAAGAGTATCAATATGATTAAGGGAAGCTTGTTTATATTTTTATAGGGATATGTAGCATATAGCGTGTAGCTGCCGATGAGTAATATGAGGGAACCGAGAATTATTTGGGTTATTCTCATAATATTATAGAGATTGAAGCTATTGGTTCCTATTACATTTATTTTTACAGTATTGTTTTGTAAAGAAACCGTATTGACTCCCTGAGATAAATTATTGTATTGAAGAGAATCGCTGACAATTACATTACGGTCGTTGGCAAAATACTTGTTCTTTATGAATTGCGAGCGGGATGCCGAATTGCATACTATATATATCTCCTTCTTGTATTTTAGATGCGCTTTTATCATATCCACATTGAACCTTATCATATACATAGGGATATAATACACATCGTAATTATAGGATTTATCAAAGCGTCGCGAATATACTTCGTCGCTCTTTCGTATATCTATAAATAAATAATCGGCCATAATCTATGTCTTATTTTTCTTATTTTTGTCTTACTTTTTTACAACATTTTATTTGTCTGCGCGAATATCAAGAGGTTTTATGAATACTTCTTTGAACTTATCCATTACCTTGTCATATGTATAGTCTCTGAAAGCATTCCAATCTTTCGTTTTTTCTACGCTCGGGTTAAAGCTCGTGAGGATATTATGTAATTCGCTTAAACTGTTATACCATATTCCCTTATCTCCCAGTAAATGAAAGTGCGCATCGCTACCTATCTTGGCGGCTATTACAGGCTTGTTCTTGCTTGAAAATTCGCCTATGGATAGCCCGAAGGTTTCGCCATCTATTCGCGCCCACAACATAGCATCGCAAGTATTGATGAACTTCACTTTCTCGTTCAAATCTATTATTTTGTCTATATAAATAATATTAGGAATATTCTCGTAAAATGGTCGCGTATTACATAATAGAAAGTATATCTTAGGGTTATTCTTGGCAATACTGACGACCAGCTCAGGAACGCGTGGGATATTGAATTGGTCGTATCCGCCGTGTCTCCCGAATACCACGGCATCATCGGGAATATTTAATGCTTTCCGCATATTTATATTATCTGGCAAATCCGGCAAGTTAATCATATACGGTACCACGGGGATATTTGTATTGCCTTTTTCATACATAACATAGGGCGATATAGTAGCATAGACATCGCCGTGGGGAAAATAGGTGTTGAAAACACAATGGACGACAGTTTTACATATCTCTTTTGAAGCTATTTTATTGTCCCACTCACCTGCCTTCTGCATATACAAAATATCGCATTTTTCCTCTTTAAGTATATTGTCGGCTTCTTGTTGCCAATTGCCATAAGGCCTCAGCGTAAATTCCTTGCTAAACTTCTCTATTACATCTGGGAAATTATACTGATGACTATTACAATACATAATTATACTCTCATTCCCCAAATAATACTTATTATAATAAGCATAATCATATAGCGAAACCGTAGTTCCTCTCTCGCATAACTGATTGTCGTGAAAGGCAATCTTAATCTTCTTTTCCATATTCATAATATATGCTTATTAATACCTGCAATATGTTTATATGGGGGAAACCGCCCCCAACGCGGTTTTATTGAGAGGCTATTGAGCTATTTATAATACCATTATGATGTATCAAAAAGAAACCAGGTTTTTCTAAAAAATGAAAATTAAAATTTGAGTACATCTTTCTGTTTTTTCAAAAATTTCAAAAGTTTTTTAGAAATTATAAAATAATTCAAGAGATGTACTCAAAATTAAAATTGAAAAAATAAAGAGTTTCCAGTGTCTCAATAAATGCTATGATAATCTAAGAATATTTATAATAATAAAGTTTATTAAAATAATGATAGATAGCACCATCATTAGCTGTGTCGCTGTTAATAATGAATTCAATATAATCGGTATAAATAGAAAAGATATTAACGTTCAGGATACGCATATAAATGAGATAGAAGAGGATAAATAGGATAGAGAAGATGATATCAGGGAAGGTTATTAAGCGATTGATAATGAGAAGCAAGGGGATTATTTTAGCAAGGGTATTTATAGATATATAATAGGTAAGAAGTGATTTTTCATTCAAACGAGGGATAATGATAAACAGAGAGATAAGGAAGAAGGAGAGAGCAATAGATATAAGAATAACAGGATTATAGGGAACTATTCCAAATAAATAAAGAATAGTATAAAGAAAAATCCAGATAGAGAGAAACCTGTCAAGGGTGATCACTGGTTTTTCCATAAAATAATATAGATATTCTACTATTTATAATATTAAATTGCCGGAGATGTGGGGATGGGGGAGCCCTATGGGGGAAACCGCCCCCAACGCGGTTTTATGTGGGGGAGCCCGCCCCCAACGCGGGTTTACAGAAAGGTGATAGAACAGGCTATCGCGGGTTATTGTCAAGGTGATAGAACAGGCTATCGCGGGCTATTGTCAAGGTAATAGAAAAGGCTATCGCGGGCTATTGTCAAGGTAATAGAAAAGGCTATCGCTGGCTATTTATATTACTTTTATGGTGTCTTAAAAAGGAACCAGGATTTTCTAAAAGTTGAAAATTAAAATTTGAGTACATCTTTCTGTTTTTTCAAAATTTTCAAAAGTTTTTTGGAAATTACAAAATAAATCAAGAGATGTACTCAAATTTAAAAATGAAAAAATATGAATATTCTAGTGTCTCTATAACTGCTATGTTAATCTAAGTATTTTTATAATAGTGTGGGAAACCGCCCCCAGCGCGGTATTAGAAAATGCAATAGCTGGCTATTTATATTACCTTTATGGTGTCTTAAAAAAGAACTGGGTTTTTCTAAAAATTGAAAATTAAAATTTGAGTACATCTTTCTGTTTTTTCAAAAATTTCAAAAGTTTTTTGGAAATTACAAAATAAATCAAGAGATGTACTCAA
>JGI25921J50272_10000751_pt1 | contig 10689 bp, 17 predicted proteins | sample LauGreSu1BDMLBSD_2_FD_50272 | JGI IMG/M metagenome (IMG submission 50272) | reverse complement strand
GAATCATGGAGGGTAAGTCTATGGAGAATTTGAGGTCGTTCAACCCCAAATTTGAGCGTAACGGGACCGTAGCTAAAATATATGATAAATCGTAGCCCGTTGTGGGGAAAACAAAATCCCATCAGTCATTAACACAAGGAGTAATTAACCGTGTGGACTGTGGATGAATAACCAGTCGTGATTCTGAAACTTGGAGGTAATCATTAGTCCTTCCTATTTGAATTTAAGATGCGGGTCAGGTGTAAAGAGAGCACGTTAGTCTACCAGACTAAAAGGCGAAATGCAAAGTTCGGACCCGCTCCATTTTTAATGCGATATTAGTGTCTATGAGGAGCACGTTCACATTCCAGTGAGAAGGCCGGTGAATAAATAAGTCCGAGACACCGCTCCATTTTTTGATAGTGGTATAACTCAAGTGGTTAGAGTACACTCCTTATAAGGGTGAAGTTCCGGGTTCAAGTCCCGGTACCACTACCATTTTTTATTTTATATTCAATTTCTTGAAGAGTTTTTAATAAAATATTTTTTGATTTTTTAATAGATTTATAATCTCTCACATCAATTGTATGTAAATTAATATTTCTATCTTTACATTGTTGGAGTTTGAAACAATCTTTTTGCTTTCTTTTTAATAAATCATCTTCTCCATATATAGGAATATAATGATATGCTCCATTAATTTCAAATGCTAATTTTAATGATGGTATGTAGATATCTAATTCATTTTTTTCTATTATGTCTCTAACATTGAAAAATAAATCAAGTGTCGGATATTTATTTTTTAAATTTTCTTCCAACCAAAGTTCTATAGTTGATCTATTATTTTGATTTAATCTTTGTGCGGTTGAACTACATGATTTACTACAATATTGTTTTTTATTATTTTTGATTTGTCTTGCGTATATTCTATATGTTCTGGAAAATTCTTTTGAACAACACTCACATTTTATATTGATAAAATCAGGATATTTTTTATTATAAATTTTGTTAAATGTTCCTATCAACATAGTATGACATTTTTTAGAACAAACGTTTACCTTTCTTGTTCCTTTAATTCCTCTTTGTATTATATTTTTTGATTTATAAAATGTTGATTTACATATTTCACACTCTAGAGGAATTAAATCTCTACTTTTATAATTGATTAATTCATCAATTTTTATCAATAACTTCATTTTTCCCCTTTCTTTTTATAATATCTTTCTAATGCTTGTTCTTTTTTAACTTGTTGATTATTGAAATAATAACGCATTTGTCTTTCACGGCGTGCGTTTAATTTTTCTTCATCTGTGATATATTTTTGTTTTCTTCCCATACTAATAAATAGTGATTGAATATATCAAAGTAGAAAAAAAGTAGAAAAATTATTAAAACTATTTAATAAAAAAACCCCGTCATTAATTTGACGGGGTTTATTGTTTTTGGTTATAAATTAGTTACCAATTGAACCGGTTGGTTGTGGTGGGTAGTAAAAGATATTAAGTGTTGCGGTATTACTTGTCATGGTACCAATATCATTTGATACTACAACGTCATATGAGCCAGTATTTACATTTTGTACATCATTAATTACAAGACTGGTATTGGTCTCACCTGTTAATTGGTTACCATTAAATCTCCATTGATATGTTGGGGTAGGTTTACCAGTTGCGGCTACAGTGAAGGTTGCGGTAGAACCAGTATCAACTGTTAGACTTTGTGGGAATTGAGTGATTGAAGGTGCGCTCCATGGTAGAGGAGGAGTTACAATAGGAGGATTTATTAGATTATTGATTTGGCCTTGAACAGCGGCTTCATAATTTTCTTTTGAACCGGAGCCCATTGCGTCCCATACCCAACCAAGCACTTGTGGTTGTGTTAAATCTTCGTATGGTGTAAAGTCTGATCCAGAGTGGAAGGTTACGCCAGTTGAACCATAAACTCTACCGTTGTAGGTACTTCCGCTTACGGTTTCCTCTCCTAAACAGTCCCAGTGTACAGTAAATACTACGTCGATGTTTTGGTCATATGTAGGATAACATTCCATTACCCCAACTCTCCATGTAATTGTTGCGCTCATAATTTATAAAATTGTTATTTGAATATAAATATTGACAAAATTTGAAATCGTGAGAGTATTTTATCAACACTAAATAAAAAACTATATGGCACACTTTGTAAAACTATCAGTATTGGATCCTGGACATGATGACATGGAAAATACAACCAACAGAAAGTATAATCCACAGTTAATTAATTTGGACATGGTAATTAATGTAGAACAGTCTAAGGTTCACAGTTTAATTTTTACTAAGAATAATTCAACGCACCCAATTAGGGTTAAGGAGAGTTTGGATGAAATTCTTGTTTTGTCACGTGGATGTAATAAAGTTTTGAATGGATAAATAATACTTATATGAGTATGATAAAACAGTTTTTTAAAGCAGTTGTTGATAAATTTGGTTGTGATGAGTGTCATAATAAAGAATTATTGATGGCTGTTTTGGAGAGTAATAAACAACAAATTGAAAGGTTAAATAATATTATGTCAGCACTAACTAATCTACAAGAAGCATTGAATCGTTTAACTGCCGCAACTGATAATGCAGTAACAGTATTGAATACACCACATCCAACTGAAGAAGCACTACAAGCTGCTGCTGATTTGGTAAATTCACAAGCTGCTCGTTTGGAAGCTGCTAGTGATAATGATCCAGCTACTGAAGCCAAGTGATTTAATCAATAAAGTTATTTAAATGACGCTCCACAGAATTAATAATCTGTGGAGTTTTTTGTTTATATTTATAGTAAATGACTAAGAAACAAAAATACGCATTTTTATTGTTTACTAAATTTGTTGCCAGTGAATTGGGTATTACTAATCCATATAAGGTTGTATTATCAAATGACCGTAGTAAGTTTAAGACAACTGCTTATTACAATCCACATACAGGAGAACTGGCAGTTTATAAGAAGGGTAGAGCTTTGATAGATGTTATGAGAAGTGCGGCTCATGAATTGGTACATCACCAACAAAATCAGAATAAAAAGTTAAACCAAAACGTCAAAGATATTGGTGGACCAATTGAAGATGAAGCAAATGCGGTTGCTGGTCAGTTAATTAAAAAGTTTGGATATGCTCATCCAAAACTTGATGTATTTAACCTTTAGGAACTACTACTTCAACTCTAGGGATTAGTTCAGTTACAAATCCTTCATCAATTAGGTATTGAGCAATTTTATCAACGTATGGTTTAAACTCTTTAATTGGAACATTATCATAATTCATAACCCTTATTGTTTTTTTACTAATAATTGTTACATCCATACCATAAAATTCCCCTTTAATTGTAGATGCAATTTTGTTCATGTTCATAAATATCTGTAAACAACGCATTAAATGTATCTTTAGTTTTTTTGTTTGACAATTTAAAAATCTAGAGTAAAGTAAAAAATATGGATCTTAACGTCAAAAAAATCAATGAAAGTTTGGAGAAAGCTGAAGCTACTTCATTGGAACCATGGTATAGAACCAATAAATATGGTGATTGGATATTAGACCACCTTGCCTATGGTTGGCGTATCTATTACAAGTATTATGATGTAAAACGTTGGATTATTAGTACCTATCAACGCATGCGTTATGGTGTAAGTGATAGTGAATGTTGGAGTTTGGATTGGACACTTACAAATTTTATTCTTCCTAGACTAAAGCATTTCAAGAAGATCAATGTTCATACACATCCACCAGATATTACACCTGAACGGTGGCATGAAATTTTGGATGAATTGATTTGGACATTTGAATATATGCATGATGAAGAAAAGTTCAATCCAATGCCTCCAGTTATGTATGTGCGTGTTAATATGGATGATTACTTTAAAAACGTTAACCGTGAAAAAACACCAGAACAAAAACAAGCTTGGGCTGAATATCTCAAGAAATCTAAAGAATTAGAAAAACGCCGTAAAAAAGGAATGAAATTGTTTGCGGAGTATTATCAACAATTGTGGGATTGAAAATATAGTTATAGACTGGAGAAAGGTAATTAACTATGAATAAAACAATTAAAAAGTTAGATAATAATGACTTTAAAGTATTAAATGAAATGGATGAATGTGTTGTATGTGGAGTTGAAACAAATGAACCCAAAGACAAACACGTAGATTATAGATACAACTATGTAGATGGTGCCGGTCAACTTTGCAGTAAATGTGCTGAAAAATATGAGTAATACAATTGAAAAACCAAACGCATTTGCGTTTAAAGCCAAAGTAAGTGATACACAAGACATTCAACTATGTATTTGTATTCGTGAAAACAATCAATGGTCAACGGAGAGTATTTTTTATATTCCAGAAGGACATCCTGAATTGAGTCCATATATTGATGAACAGTTGTTTAATATTGTTTTCATAGGATATGAAAAAGATGAATCTGGAGGATTTTGGATTAAACATCAAAATTCATACTTTATGAAGAGTGACACTATTTTAACTGAAGATTTGGTTAAGAGTGGAGAGTTTTTTAACACAGTGGAGAAGGGATATCAATCATTTTATGAACAATGATTTGTGTATCATAATGGCATACTGTAATACAGATGAAAAAATAGAGTTATTGAAAAAATGTATTACGGATTTAAAAGATAAAAACAAGGATATTTTTCTTACATCACATTATCCTGTGCCATTTGATATACAAAAAATGGTTAATTATTATTATTATGATTGCAATAATGATATACTAACTTTTAAAAATGGTGGATTTGAAAAATATAATATTAATCTTTGGAAATGGGAACATATAAGTAACTGTACACTCTCATACATTTACAAGTATTTAGATTCAGATATTAAAATACATGCATATGCAATATGGACATTGATACAAAATGCAGTTGCAACAGTAAAAATTAAAAATTACAAGAATCTTCACATCATAGATTATGATGTTTTGATCGGAGAGTCAGATATTTTAGAACAACACAATAGAATATTGGATGAAAAAGATTGTGTGATATATTATTCAGGTCATGTTCTTAATTTATTTAGTATATCAACTATATCTGCAGATAAAATATTTTCATTGTACAAGAACATAAATGAATATTTTAGTGATTATAACTTGGATTTTTTATTTGAAAATAGATTTTATCAATTATTGGTAAAAGAAAATATTAACTTCCAAATGTTTTCTGATCATGATTTAATGAAAAAAGTAGTTTACTTAAATGGAAATTCAGAAATAAAACACGGACACAAAAGTCATGATTTATTTAATGACACTGAATATTTTTATTTTTTGATTATACGTCATTTAAATTCTGAAGATAAGTATCTTATAATTGATAATAAAAAACCATTTGAGTATGATTGTTATATTACTATAGATGATCAATTTAATTATAAATATACAAATATAAATGAATTAAGATATTGTATAAAATTAGATTCTACTAAAGATGAATATAATTTAAAAATGGTAGTAAATGACACAGTAATATTTAACAGTTTATTAAAAGTAAAGGAACACATTTATTATGAAAAGTAATGGTGCAGGAAAAGGAGACAAACCACGACCAGTGAATAAAAAAGTATATAATTCCAATTATGACAATATTAATTGGGGTTCAAAAAAAGATAAAAAAGAAAAAAGAGATAAATGAAAGATTTATCAAATATTGATTTGGTTGCAATTGATTGTGCAAGACCTTTTGAGGCTTTAAAAGCACTGGAATATTGTAATAGATTCTTTAAGTTTAATAAATCAATACTGTTTACAGATCAAGTATTTTCTCATTCTTTTGTGCAATGTCATAAAATTGAAAAGTTGTCATGGCAAGGATATAGTGAGTTTATATTACGGTTAAATAACTATATAAATGCAAATTACGTAATGATGATCCATGAAGATGGACATATTGTTAATCCGCATTTATGGACTGATGAGTTTTTAAACTATGATTATATTGGCGCTCCTTGGCCAAATACACATTCATGGTTAACACAACCTCACATGAATAGGGTATTACCTCATTTATATAGAACATTTCCTAGAAATAGAGTTGGTAACGGAGGATTCTCTATCAGAAGTAAAAAATTTCTTCAATTTTCTTCACAATTTGAAAATTGTGATGGTTTTGGTGAAGATAATTTCTTATGTTGTGTTAAATATGATGATGCTATACAATATGGTATCAAATATGCACCATTTGAACTTGCACAAAGGTTTTCATATGAAAACTCATGTACAGATTCAGATGTTGTGTGGCCAACTATTCCAAAATATAACATGACCAAACATTTTGGATGGCATGGAAAGTATTTAACCAATTCAAAACAATTACTTCAATTAAAATATCAATATGACTAATTGATAGATAAATATAAAAACATAGTGAAAAACCGTGATAAAACACGGTTTGTTTGTTTCTTGAACGTTATGTTATTTATTATAATATTTATTATAAACTTATGATAGATACCAACGTAACTCATGTAATTTCTCAACAAGTATTGGAATCAACTGCACAAGATATGACAGGCAAATACGTCTGGATGTTCTTGGCTGGTTTAGTTGTATTAATGTTCAAATCCAGTATTGAAAAATTAGCTGCAGCATTGTTTATGTTTATTGGTTCAGACTACAAAGAAGATGACGTTGTATATGTTGATGGTAAACCAGGCAGAATAATTCGTGTGGGACTTACCAAAACAGTATTCTTTATTTATGACGTAGTAGATGGAAAAGTTGTAAGTGGCAACAAATTGGTAGTACAAAATGAAAGATTAGCAGGTCTTAATATAGAAAAACCACTTCCAAATTTAGACCTAAGTAGATTTAAGAAAAATGACTAATTAATAAACTTTTTATATTATACTTATATTAACTTAATTGACGGGTTTTGTTTCCATAATTTGTTATTAATTCATAGTGTCAATGATAATAACGCAAAATAAATTATGGCAATTAATATTTTTACACATATACGTAGAGGGTTATATGATAATGTCTATAACTGTATAGAAAAAGAAAAGATTGATGTTAATCAAAGAGATGATGACACTGGTAATCCACCACTGGTTGTTGCTGTAGAAGAAAATCAAATAGAAATTGTCAGATTGTTATTAAATCACGGTGCAGATGCCAATTGCAAAGATTGGACCAGTAAAAATACCGCACTGGATGTAGCTGAACAAAAAGGTTTCAAACCTATTGCGGAAGTATTACAACAAAGAGGTGCAAAATACAGTAGTGGTAGTAGTTTCCACTTAGCCGCAAAGAATGGTGATATTGTTTCTATTGAAGAAATGTTGAGTAAAGGTTGTGATATCAATGAAGTTGACGCTGGTAAAGGTTGGACTGCACTACATTATGCCGTAAATTACGGTCAAAAACACTTGGTTGAATATCTAATTATCAAGGGCGCAGATGTCAACAAGAAAGATTTCTTGGGTAAAAACAATCCTATTGATGTATTATCCAACACCAATAGAGGTGAAATAGTTAAATTATTGAATAAGTATGGTGCTAAATCCGCAGGTGGTGTTAGTATTCATTTCTGTGCAGAAACTGGTGATTTTGAAGGTGTACAATCATTCTTTGATAAAGACGGTAAAGTTAATGGTAGAGATGAAAAGAACGGTTGGATGCCATTACACTACGCCGTTAACGCTAACGACGTTGACATGGTGGAGTTTTTGGTACATTTGGGGGCAAATGTTAACGGTGCAGACTTTAAAGGTGAAATTGCTCCTTTAGACATTGCATTCAAGACTGGAAATATAGAAATGCAAACATATCTACAATCCAAAGGTGCTCAAAGAAAGAAGAAACATGACATTGGTGGTGGCGGTAAAGATGTAACCATCTATATTACAGATGAAGTCAAGAAACAAATTGCAATGTTTATTGAAAAACGTGAAAAAGAAGAAGCTGTAATAAAGAAACATGAACAAGAACAAGCTGCAAAAGAACCAAAAAAGAAAGATGCACCAGCAAAGAAGATTAACTGGAAAGATTTCTTGAAACTTAAAGATATACCAGTTGTAGAAAAGAAAGAAGAAAAGAAGGTAGAAGTTGTTAAACCAGTCAAACAAATTGTCAAGAAAGTTGAACAAGTTGATATAGAAGTCAAATCCAGTAGACTACAATTGGATGTGGAACAAGAAGGTTACATATTCTTTATGGACATTGTTGCTTACAGTAAGAAAACAACAGATGAACAAAAGAAGGCTTGTAAAGACTTGGGTACATTGGTCAAGTCTACAATGCAATACAAAACAGCTAATGCTCTTGAAAAGTTAATTATATTACCTACGGGTGACGGTATGGTATTGGGATTCTTTACCTATTTGGAAGATGCCATGAATTGTGCTATTGCTATAGCTAAGGCAGTAAAGGATAGACCAGATTTACAAATGAGAATGGGTGTACATTGTGGATCAGTGATTCCAATGGAAGACATCAATGGTAATTTAAATATTAGTGGTGATGGTATCAATTATGCTCAAAGAGTAATGGATGCAGGTGAAACTAATCATTTATTGGTTAGTTCAGCTGTAATGTTAAAATATGACCGTCCACCATATGTATTAGTAAATGATTTGGGAGATGTAGTTGTAAAACACGGTGTAGTGATGCATTTGTATAGTTTACATGGCAGTGACTTTGGTAACAAAGCGTTTCCATCTAGTAGAGTGAAGAAAGCAGAACCAACAACAAATAAACCAGTATGAAAATGATGCCTTTAGTTAGACAATATCATCCAAGCATAATTAATACAGATTTGGATATTTATAAAATAAAGGATAGAGTCATGGCGGCTCCTATAAATAATCATCCGGACCCATTTCAAGTAACAGATAGGCTTGGTATCAATAAAATTAATGATACCAAAATTAGAACTGTGGTTTATAACTCGAAAGGACTTTTTTATATAATATGATGAAAATAGGCGGAGCCTAGAAAAATATGAAAACATTAATCTTAATATGTCTGATGTTTACGTCATGGAGGATGTTTGCGTTAGATTTTGAAACTTCAAATTACTATTCAAAGAATTATTTATTTGATGCTCAAATATACTCAGTTAATACTTTTGTATCTGAGAATACTTTAAGCCATCAACTAGATAATTTTACGCTACACCTTGACTATGTACAATATCAAGGTTTGGATCAATATAAAGAAAGTGACTTTGGTTTGGGTAGTGAATATAAACTAACAGACAAGTTAAACTTGGATGTGGGTAGTTGGTATTACTATTATTACAGTGCAGGTGATCATTATTTTGAACCATATGCATCACTAACTTATGATTGGATAGTATCACCAACATTGTATGTTAGTATGATAACATATAATAATACACCAAGAGCGGTAATAAGCTTTGATTATAACAAAAATTTTAATGAAAAACTACATTTGAATGTGAGACCAGTAATTGGTACTGCAGATTATGATAATAGATATGGTTATTATGGTATAGTATTTGGTTTGGATTACAATATATATAAGAACTTTACATTGTTTTCTATTACAGAAGTTGATAAACCATTTAGTTCTCCAGACAATAGTATTGTATACACTTATTCATTTGGATTAAGGATATCACTATGAAAAGACTTAAATTCAATTTAAGATTTGCATTATCTACCAGTACCATATTCATTTTGGCATTGGTAAGTGTAGTATATTTCTTTCTGTTAATATTTGCTATTGAAGATATTGCAAAAAGTAGTTTAAAAAGAAGTCTACATACATCTGTAAATGTTTGCAGTAGTATTCTTGACCCAGATGAAATTGATAGTCTTACTAAGTATGAACAAGAACAAAGTGAAATATTTATTAACTATAGAAAACAAATAGTAAGTATTAAAAATCAAATAGAAAATATTAAGTTTGTTTATATAGTAAGACAAACAGGCACAAATATTACTTATATAATAGATTGTGGTGATGATGTATCAGAACAGGCTAAGTTGGGAGAAGTATATGATGATGCTGGTGATGGATTAAAAGAGTTGTTTAAAAATCTAAAGGATGAAATACATTTTGAAAGTGATTATTATACAGATAAATGGGGTACATTTTTATCTGCTTATAAGCCTGTATTTAAGAATGGTAAGTTAATTTATGCTGTATGTAGTGATATTAAGTCTGTTGATGCTGATTATTATATAAGAGTTTATAAAATCAAATTTACATTTGTATTCATTGGTATGTTTTCTGTGATATTGCCCATTGTATTTTGGGTAACCAATGCAATTAGAAAACCATTATATAAAGTAAGAGATGAAATTCTCAAGTTAAAAGATTTGGATGTAAATGAACACATTGACTTCAAGAGTAATATTACTGAGGTGAATGATATGATTGAAGCAACTGATAAAGTTAAAACGGGTTTAAGATCATTTGCTAAGTATGTACCAGATAAAGTTGTAAAACAACTGATTACACAAGGTAAAGATGCAAAAATTGGTGGGGAAAAAGAATATGTAACAATATTATTCAGTGACATTGAAGGATTTACATCCATATCAGAAAATAATGATGTACATGAAGTTGTTACATCATTAAATGAATATTTTGATATCTATGTAAAATGTTTAGAAGAAAGTGGAGCAACCGTTGATAAATTTATTGGTGATGCTGTAATGGCATTTTGGAATGCTCCAAACAAAGTTGAAAACCATGAATTTGTT
>JGI25921J50272_10000749_pt1 | contig 10696 bp, 13 predicted proteins | sample LauGreSu1BDMLBSD_2_FD_50272 | JGI IMG/M metagenome (IMG submission 50272) | reverse complement strand
AATTGGAATGGAGATTCCTATGGGATTTGTTGGTTTAGTCTTTCCAAGATCATCTGTTAGAAAATACGACCTAAGTTTAACCAATAGCGTTGGTGTAATTGACAGTGGTTATAGAGGTGAAATTCAGGCTACATTTAAAAAAACCCATAGTGGTGAAAGAAAATACAATATTGGTGACAGAGCTGCTCAAATAATGATACTAGCCTACCCAAAAATTGATTTTATTGAAACTGATGTTCTAAATGAAACTGAGAGAGGTGGGGGTGGTTTTGGGTCTACGGGTAAATAAAAATTATCCGAATAATTATATCATATTAAATTAATTAAACCTTGAGAGGAAAAATTTCTAAAAATAGTAAGATATCACAAAGTAGTGAGTCCACTGTAACTATTGAGGGTGTAACCCCTAATAAAAGAAGAATTAAAGAGTTAATAAAAAAACCAAAAGAAAAATTCTTAACCAAATCCCAAGAAGAATATTGGAAAATATTAGGTGAAAACGAAATTACTTTGTGTTTCGGACCAGCAGGTGTTGGTAAGTCATATATTGCAATGAAAAGAGCAATTGATTTACTTTGGGATGATAATAACAAATATGAAAAAATTATTATTGTTAGACCCGCGGTTGAGGCTGAAGAAAAATTAGGTTCACTACCAGGTGGATTAGAGGAAAAATTAGATCCATACATCTATCCATCATATTATCTNTTAAATAAAATCATAGGTAAAGAATCGAGGGAAAGATTAAAAGATGAGGGATTTATCGAAATTGCNGCATTGGCATACATGAGAGGATGGAATGTNGATAATACTATATTAGTTTTTGAAGAAGCACAAAACGCAACTCCCGCACAAATTAAATTATTATTAACTCGTATTGGGTTTAATTCTAAGTTTTTCTTATCAGGTGATTTAGAACAATCAGATAAATTTAAAGACAAGACAAAATCGGGATTATACGATGCCAAAAAAAGGTTATCGGGTGTAAATGGTATTGGTGTTTTTGAATTTGGAAATGAAGATATTGTTCGTAATCCAATTATTGGAAAAATTTTAGAAAGATATGATTAACCTTTACTTATAAGGTTAATCATATTATATTTTATTCATGGAAATTTATTTAAGTATTGATGGTGTTTTAAGAAACACCATACAAAAACTAGACTATCACTACAGAGACGCGTATTTAGATTCTGAATTTGAATCTGAAAATAATTTTGAATATAAAATCATTGAACCAATACATAACGATAAATTATTATCGTCCTATCAGTTTCAATCTCCCGAAGAATTAGAATANTTTTTATATATCGAATACCCAATTGAGATTTTTGGACANGCAGGTATAAGTTATCAAACAACTTTTACGGATTTAAATAAAATCATNTATGAAAATCCTGAACATAATTTTACTGTAGTTGGGTTTAATGAATTAGGTAAATCAAAACCCGCAACACTTTTTTTCTTATCTAAAAATGGTTTTTTGGGTAATAACATAAAGTTCATAAAATCTAAAGATGTTTTAGAAGAATGGAATAAATGTGATGTATGGATTACNGATTCTAAAGAAATAATTGAGTCGTGTCCTGAAAATAAGGATGTAATAAAATTTAACACATCATATAATCAACACTTTACACATAAAAAAGAAATAACTAAATTAACAGAAATACAAGAACCATGGTTGAAATTTTTGGAAAATTCTACTACATCGATCTCGAAGCAGTTACCGGAAGGTGTAGAACAGGAAACACAATAAAAGATGAGGAAGGAAACGAATCAACAGAAATAAACATTTTCATGTACGAAATTTTAAAGATGTGTATCGAAAGAGTTCTAAATGAATTTGAAGAAACTGATGACGAATTAGGTGTTTTTGGTTCAAAAGAAACGACAGTATCTTTTAAACTAGCATTTAATACACTAATAAAAAATAACATTTTAATTGAAGATGATGAGTAAAAACAACGAAAACATAGAAAAACTCAAAGAGTCATTAGGTAGGTTAGAAAATAATCAAAACACAGTTTATTTTTTAACATATGACACAAAAAATAACCCAAGAGCATCCGTAAAATACATTTACGATTTNGCACTCACTCTTAAAGAGAATGGTACTAATTCAAAAATTTTAGTAGAAGACTCNACATATGGTGGGGTTACACATTGGTTAGGTGAAAAATATAACTCACTTGAGGTTGTATCAATAAAAGAAGATAAAGTTGAAATTAAAATCGATGATATTTTGGTTGTTCCTGAGTATTATTCAAATATTCTACAACAAGTATCAAATATTAAATGTACTAAGGTTATGTTAGTACAACAAAAAGATTATATTTTTGAAACTTTACCTGTCGGTAGTAGATGGAGAGATTACGGGTTTGATAGAGTTATAACCACCACTGAATCATCTAAAAAGTACATTTCGGAAATTTTCCCTGAATCATTGGTTCACATTATTCCACCTATTATTGAGGATAATTTTTCTCCATCAGAAACAGTACAAAAACCTTTCATAGCAATTAGTTGCAGAGACAGAGTTGTACATAGAAGAATTATTTCGGAGTTCTACCTAAAGTATCCACAATTAAGATGGATTACATTTAGAGACATGGTACAAATGAGTTATGAAGAGTTCTCAACAGCCTTGAAACAATGTTTTGTTTCTGTTTGGATTGATGAGGAATCTACTTTTGGAACGTTCCCATTAGAATCTATGAAATGTGATGTACCTGTTATTGGTAAAATTCCAAATATGGAACCTGATTGGTTATCTGAAAATGGTATGTGGACATACGACACAAATAAAATTGTTGATTTACTCGGAACCTATACATTGGCTTGGTTAGAAGGTGTTGAACTAACAGACGATGTTAAACAAAAAATGAATGAAACATTATTACCATATAATAAAACAATAACTGAAAACAATATATTATCAATCTTTAATTCTTTCAGAAGTAAAAGAATTGAAACTATAAATAATGTATTAGAAAAATTAAAAGAGGAAGAAGTAGTATGAAAAAAATATCAATAATTTTACCATTACACATTATTAATGATGAATATGATGTTATGTTGAAAAACTCAATTTCATCAATTGAAGATTTCCATAATGATGTTGTTTTATTAGTAGTTTGCCCAAAAGAAGTGAAAGATAAATTATCTAATTTATCTCAAAAATTGGAAGTCGTATTTGTAGAAAATAGTGGTGACACTGATTTCTGTTCACAAGTAAATTTAGGTATTACAAAATGTGAAACCGAATGGTTCTCAATTTTAGAAGTAGATGATGAATTCAAAAAAGTTTGGTTAAAATCAATGAATTCATACATCGGAGAAAACCCTGATGTTGATGTATTTTTACCTGTGGTAAAAGATATTAACGTTGAGGGATCTTTTATCAGTTTCACAAATGAATCTGCTTGGGCATATGGATTTACCGAAAAACAAGGGTTTATTGATAATGAAGTTCTTTTAGACTACCAAAACTACCAAACTAGCGGAGGATTGTTTAAAACAAATGTTATCAAGGAAAATGGAATGTTTAAAGAAAATGTTAAACTTACATTTAGTTATGAATTATTATTAAGACTAACACATAATGGTGTTAAAATTATGACAGTACCTAAAATTGGATATCAACATGTTAATTTTAGAGAAGACTCATTATTTTGGGGTTACAAAAATAATGAAGAAACAAAACTATCAGAAGATGAAGTTAAGTTTTGGTTAGATTCAGCTAAAAAGGAATTTTTCTTTAAAAATAAACGTGATATAAAATATGTTGAATCGTAAATGCCAAGAAAACGAACCCAAAAAATTTATTTTGGGGAGGATCAAGAACAAGCGGTTGTACGATACTTAACATCCGAATCCGAATTAGAAAAGAATAAGATATTCAATGAATATTTAAGAGAACCTCTCATTATAATGGTCGAGTCAATTATTCGACGTTATAAATTATATAGAAAAGATTTAGAGTTTCAAGAAATACATGATGATACAATGTCATTTCTTTTAACAAAAATCAACAAGTTTGACCACACAAAAAACCATAAGGCGTATTCTTACTTCGGAACAATTTGTAAGAATTACTTAATGGGAGCAATCCAAAAAGACACTAAAGAACAAAATAGACAGGTCTCATATGATGATATATCTTCATCAATTGAAGATAATTTTGAGTTGTCTTACACTATCGACGAAGAAGTTATTGATTATAGTGATGTAATCGTTAAGTTAACTATGGATTTGGAAAATTTTATTGAAAATGAAGATTTAACCGAAAACGAACAAAAATTAGGTTATGCATTATTAGAAATTTTTGGAAATTTCGATAAAATATTTCAAGTAGGTGATGGTAATAAATTCAATAAAAATTTAATATTACTCTCATTAAGAGAAATGACATCATTGAGTACCAAAGAAATTAGAATATCCATTAAAAAGTATAAAAAACTATATGATGGTATTATTGGTGGATTTTTAGATTAATTCTATTTATAGTTATGGGAAGAGATAGAAAAAATATAATCTCATTAGATGTTGATTCAGCGTTGGCGTTAATGCAGGAAATTTACAATGACGTAGTTGAAAACAGGAATACCGCATCTCAAATTATGAGAAAAATGATGTCCTTTATGAAGGACGCGGAAGACATGAGTGTAATTGGTCCCGTGATTAAAGAACAACAAAAAATCCTAAATGACTGTACCGAGAAGAAAATTTCACTTGTTAAATTACAAAGTGTTCTTTTAAAACAAACTTCAGGTGGAGGAGGAAAAACACCACTAGGTAAATTGGATTTGACTGATGAAGATAGATTACTATTGGATAAAATGTTAAGTGGAGATTCTTTAGAATCTGAAGAAAAGTATAAACTATAATGAGTAAGTTAAAGGATACGAAAAATAAACTCAAATCAAAAATCGAGGCCATCAAAAAAATAAATGATGACCCATCAAAAAACCTTGCGGATAACATTTATGATACGTATTTAAAAGATTTACCAACCACAGAACAATTATTCGGTAAAAAATTAGATGATTTTTTAGAGAAAAGAAGAAATCAAATCGATAATAAGAGTAACATCTTTGGAGATATAATGGAGATAGCCGATTCTATTTTATCAGGAAACAGTAGTACAGATAAAAATAGAAAACCAATTCCAGAAAAGTTATTTTCTAAAAAGAGACTTAAATTTCATGCACAAACTGCGTGTGACAAAACATTAACACAATCAAAAGAAATTATCTTAGATAGTGTAAAAAAACACTTTTTTGCTGCCGACGGTATTTGTGGTACAAATCAAACAATTTCAGTTGATTCCTTAAAAATAAAACCAGGGGAGTTTGATTTTTTAAACATGTTTACTGTAGACCCAAGTTCCGCAACAGGTCAGATTGTTTATGAACCAACTACAGGTTCTACCCCATCAAAAACAAAAGTTAATAAAGAATTATATGATTCATTCAACGGTACCGTATTTGAAATGAAAACCCCGTCAAGTGATTCAATTTTGGAAATGACTTGGTCTGCCCCTAATCAAGAATGGGATGTTTCTGGTTTAACAGGAAGTTCACTTAATGTTGAAGGTTTTTTAAATAATTATTATTCTTCATTGGAATTACCCGACATTCAGCACATTGTTAAAACTTCTATCTTGATGACAATTCAAAGTGGTGAATCACATCCTTTATTAGATAAAGGAATGAATGAATTAAGTAAGCTTTTGAATAAATTAATGGCGATATGTGGAACTCCCACAAATAGAAACCAATTGTCAAAACAAAATGCAGTTGGTTTGTTTGATGAAAATGACCAGGATATTGAATTATATTTTGATTTTGATGATGTGGAGGGTGTTGATATCGATGATGAAGATTCGAGATATAGAAAAGTATTAAAATTTAAAGATTGTAACAATTTTGAAGTTCCAGTTAATAAAAGTATGATGGAAGATTTTATTTACTTAGCATACAAAAAAGATATTAACGATTTGGTTGATTCGACGATTAATCGTGCGGCAACCGACGCATTTACTAAGTCTGATAGTTCAATACCACAAATAAATTTTAATGTTAATTTAATAAATCTTTTCATATTAAACTTACCTAAGGCATTGTTAATGTCAGCATTGTCACCTAAAATATTTTTACCAATTATTATAGTTTATAAAATATTCAAAATAGGTGTGAATCAAGCAATTGATGTTTTAAAATCAATGAAGGATTTAAGTAAGTTATTTTGGTCAATAGTTAAACAATTATTTTGGTTATTTATTAGGGAGTTTTGGAAATTAATTAAAGTTGATTTATTGGCATTTGTAGTTAAAATAGTTAAAAAGATATTGAAAAATAAATATAAAAGATATGTTGTAATTATAACTGCGTTAATTGCGTTATTAACTAAAATTATTGAAGAGGGTATTGAAGATTGTTTTACAATTTTCACAACTATTTTATCAACAATACAAGGTGCATTATCAGCCGGACCACCTTTAACTATACCAGGTATTTTACTTGGATTATCTGATAAATTACCGGGATACAGCCAAGATAGGGCCTTTATGAATATTATGGAGAGAATAGCTGGTGCGGGAATATCTACAGGACCAATATTCGGAGAATCCAATAATTTATCTACAATCGTAAAGGCATTTATTGATGGTAATACAGAAGAAATTGATACAAATTCCTTTATTAAAGTAACAAATAAAGAAATGATTATACCGTCACCAGTTGGTCCTATTATAATTCCACCAGGACTTTTAAATAGTGTGGGTAAACAGTTATAACATGTTAGATTTAAAAAAAATAATTGAGGTTTCTAATGATGTTGAAAATAAGTCAAATAAAGATTTATTTTCTTCTTTAGAAACACTTTCAATTGAATTTGAAAAGACTAAATCTTTAATTATAGACTTAACAAGACATTTAGAGTTGGTTGAAGATATGTATGATACTATTAATAAGGAAATAGGTAAAAGAACAAGAAAATAATGAAAATAATAGATATCGGTATTTGTGTTGATAATAAAGACCCTAAAGGTTTAGGTAGAATACGTTGTGTAAGATTTTCAGATTATGTTTCTGAAAAAGAAAAAGCAGACACATATGAACCATTTTCCGATAACGATATTTTTATTGCCAATCCATTTTTACCCACAAATATCAATTTTATACCTGAAATTGATCAAGCAGTTAAAATCATAAACTATAATCCTGAAAAAGAAAACGTAAACGTAGAATATATTGCGGGACCATTTACGACGACACATAATTTTAATGATCAAAGTTTTTCTCCTCAGTTATCCAATACAACATATGGTGTTGCAATAAAACATAAACCAAATATATTTGACCTTTTAGGAAATTATAGAAAGAAAAAATCATCGGAAGGGTCGATAGCAAAAAAAGAAGATTACGGCATTTANGGAAAATATGGTTCTGATTTAATCTTCACGGAAAATGGTTTACAATTAAGAGGTGGAAAACTGTTATCAAAAGAAAGAGCTAACCCAAAAGATAGAAAGGACATTTATTCATATCCAATTATGTCTAAAAAGAGCTCCGTTTTAACATTAAAAAAGTTTCCATACAAAATGNTCAAGAAGGTAGAGGAAACAACAACAGAGTCCGTTGATGTTAAAGATTTAAGACATATAATTGAATATGATATTGTTGATTCTTCAGGTAATACAACTATATCAGAACCATTTGCAGTAAATTTTTATGTTTATAAAATTACAAAATCATTTGGTGANTTATTAAAGACAAATACTTTTAACGAAAATACAGAAGTACCTGAAACCTTAAAAAAATTAATTAATATTGAACGAGATGAAACATCACCAACACACAAAGTAATTTTACCATCTTCGGATGATTATGTAACCCTTGTAAGTGAGATAAGAGATTTTATTTATACATTACATGAAAAAGATTTATATAAAATAAATTCATTATATGATAAAGGAGAATTACATCCGTTTTATTTTAAACCAAAACAAAGTTTAATAACAAAAACAGGTACAAATGATGAAATTAATTTTAAACAATATATTTTCTCCTCAATTTCAATACATGGAGTTGGACCTAAAAGCGGTTTAATTTTTTCATCTGGAGGTGCAATTCCTCAAGTTAAAGTCAAAAAAACTAAAAAAGAAAGATTTGTACTTGATAAAAAATCAGACGAACAAACTTTTTCATCTTTAAAATCAGATAAAATATATTTTTTATCCACCGACACCAACAATACTGAAAAATTGATTCCATTTGAAAACTTGGACAAATATGAACTATCACAAAACGATTATATTGAGAGAATTGACCCAAATACATATTCAATAGTTAGAGGTGAAAATTTAATAAGACTTTTGGAAACNATTATNGATGTGTTATTTAAACACGAACATAATGTTATGGGACCATTTGTAAAAACAGACCAATTTCAGGCTTATGTCGATTTGACCAAATTAATTGAGACAATGAGGAATGATTTGTTAAACAATTCAATCCGAATCAATTAATTTGATATTTATTAATAAAAAAGATGTCATATTTTCGTTCATATTTTGAGAAGAATAATACCATCATAAAAAATTCTCAGGCAAATACAGCAAAAAACCCAACCACAGAGATTTTTTATGGTAGTGGGTTTTCTAAATTTATTTTTAAAATTGATTTTAATGAATTAAAATCTAAAATTGATAATGGTGATTATGTCATTACCACAGGAACCACTCACACCCTTCATTTAACTAACACCATTTTTGGTGACGAAACTTTTTTAGGTGCAAAAAGAGGTACAGGTAGACAAAGAACAAATTCTTTTGATTTAATATTATTCCAAGTTCCNGAATTTTGGGACGAAGGATTAGGTTTNGATTATGAGGATGGTGGGTACGATTTCACAACTGGAAATGTAACATTCGATGAAAGGCCATCAAACTGGTTTAATAGAACAACACTAAATAATTGGTCAGTTGAGGGTATGTATACTGATAATCCAAATGTTATTGAAACTATTCATTTTGATAATGGTAATGAAGACATATCTGTAGACATCACCGAGTACGTGAATGGTGTATTAGATGGTGATACCAATCATGGTTTAGGTTTGGCTTTCGCAGTTTTATATCAAGATTTAAATGCTGAGGTTGACCAATCAGTTGCATTTTTTACAAAATATACACAAACCTTCTTTGAACCATACGTTGAAACTTTTTTCGACGACAGAATAGATGACGATAGAACTAATTTTATTGAAAAGGTAAACCAAAATCTATATTTGTACATAACAAAAGGAACTAATTTCTATGATTTAGATGATGAACCAACTGTTGATATATTGAATTCAAATGAAGTTGCAATTCCAAGTTTAACAGGATTAACAACCACTAAGATTAGGAAAGGTGTTTACAAAGTTACATTCGGTATAGACGGTATTTTATGTGACGGTAAAAGATTCTTTTTTGATAGATGGAAAAATCTTTCAATAGATGGTGTATCAATTAACAATATAACACAAAAATTTATACCTAAACCATATACGTCTTTATTCACAATTGGTGATAATCCGACGGAATTGAATAGATACGCCATTCAATTTTTTGGTGTTAAACAGAATGAAAAAATTATAAGAGGAGAAAAAAGAAAAATATTAGTAATATTCAAATCAATAAATCAATCAAAATCTGTTCTTTTTGATGAGGTTTTCTATAGAATGTATATTAAAGAAGGTAAAACAAATGTAATAGTTCACGATTGGACACAAATTGATATGACAAATGAAAATTCATTTACCTTAGACACCTCAATTTATATCCCAAGAGAATATTTTATAGAAATAAAAGGTAGAACTCATTCAGAGGAAATTTTCTATGAGAATGAAATAAAGTTTGAAATTGTGTCCGAAAAGTAAAATATTTAATATATTATGAAACAATTAGATGAAATTATTAAGAAACACCTAAAAACAGTTGTTGAAGGTGAAGAAATGAAACATGAAAATTACATGTTCTTTGGTAATATTGAACAAATGAAAAGACAATGTGAATTATTAATGAAAGAAGACCATTCAACTATTGATGGTATTTTGAAAGAACACGATTGGGCTCAGGATCACATTGCGGAGGCAAAAAGTTTGTTAGATCAAGTATTTGATTTCCTAATGAACCAAACTAATGGTGGAGACTCCGAAATGGATGAAACATATTTGAGTGAGGAATATCAAATAGATGAAAGTAAAAATTGTCCAACAGACCCAGGTAAATGGTCANCATCAAAGGCAGCNGCAAAGGCNAAATTTGATGTTTATCCATCTGCATATGCAAATGGATGGGCGGCAAAAAACTATAAATCCAAAGGTGGTGGATGGAGAAAATGTAAAAAATAAATCATGAAAGAATTTATCAAAGATTTAGAAACATTTGTTGAAAAACATTGGAAATCTATAGTAATTATATCAGGAGTACTTATACTCCTTAATTATTATTCCGATATTAAGGGCGGGATTATGGATGGTTGGTTAAATAAATAATAATATGAAAATAATTGTATCAAAAGAAGATAAAAACTACATCAACGAATGTTTAGAATCAGGTGAGGTTTTAAAAGAAGATCTTAGAAGATGGTTTAAGGAAAAGTGGGTAGATGTGTCTAAAAAAGTAGATGGTAAACACCCCCCTTGT
>JGI25921J50272_10000748_pt1 | contig 10698 bp, 9 predicted proteins | sample LauGreSu1BDMLBSD_2_FD_50272 | JGI IMG/M metagenome (IMG submission 50272) | reverse complement strand
AATTTCTGGCCAAACAAGATAGCGGTAAGGTGTACAAACGAAACGGAAAATACTCATTGTACACCGTTGAGATGTTCGATTACATTTTTATGAATGCTTATAATTCAGATTTCGTACCCTCAGAATCGCTGACCGGAGGAAAGGGCGAAAGCAACGAATCGTACAAGAATAAATTAAAGACCTTGATCTTTAGTCCCGGTAAACCGGTGAAAGGGATACCTTTTATTTCTGGTAAAACAGAGCTATTTACTCCCAACATGCGCCAATATTACGATTATAGTTTTTACAGCGGCACTTACCTCGATTCCATCCCAGTTTACCGTTTTAAAGTAAAAGTGAAGCCTGATTTAACGAACTGGACCAAAGATGGTTTGATGATCAAAGAACTGACCACCATTTTCGATAAGCGTAATTTTCAGATCCTGGGGCGTTATGTAGACATGAAATACGATAATTTGCTCTTCAGTTTTGATGTACAGATGAACATTGAATTGGGGTACTTCGATCAAAACGAAGCCCTATTGCCCACCAAGATCTCTTATCAGGGAAATTGGGATATTCCCCTGAAACGTGAAGAAAGGGCCAGTTTTCTGATTCTACATAAAGGCTATCGTCCGGGTAAGGATTAAATCTTAGTGTTTCATCCAAATTTTATATAAATTTAAATCCCTGATTTAGATTTACATTGATCCCACAAGCAACTGTCGACAAGATATTGGATGCTTCCCGCATAGAGGAAGTGGTGGGAGATTTTGTGCACCTCAAAAAACGGGGCACCAGCCTCATCGGGCTTTGTCCTTTCCATAACGAGAAAACGCCTTCTTTTAACGTTTCGGTAGCAAAAGGTATCTACAAATGCTTTGGTTGCGGCAAGGGAGGCGATTCGGTTCGTTTCGTGATGGATCACGAAAAATACAGCTATCCAGAGGCATTGAAATACCTCGCTCAAAAATATCAGATTGAAGTAGAGGAGACCGTTTTTACTCCTGAAGACCAGGAGAAGAATGATAGAAGGGAAAGTTTATACATCGTTTCAGCTTGGGCAGCTAAATTTTTCCAGCAGCAGCTTTGGGAAACGGATGCAGGGCAAAGCATTGGTCTGAGTTATTTTAAGGAGCGTGGCTACCGCGAAGACATCATCAAAAAATTCGAATTGGGCTATTCGCCCGAAGAATGGGATGCCTTGTTTCAGCAAGCGAAAAAAGAAGCATATAACGAAGATTACCTGGAGGCCACCGGTTTGACCGTTAAAAATGAGGCCGGTAAAGTATATGATCGCTTCCGTGGCCGGGTGATGTTCCCTATTCATAACCTGACGGGCAGGATCATCGGATTTGGTGGCAGAACCCTGAAAACCGATAAAAACGTACCGAAATATGTGAATTCGCCTGAAAGCGAGATCTACCATAAATCGAATGTGCTGTATGGATTATCTCAGGCCAAAAAAGCCATTCGCGATCAGGATAATTGCTTTTTGGTGGAAGGTTACGCCGATGTGCTTTCGGTACATCAGGCGGGAATAGAAAACGTGGTTGCTTCATCGGGCACGTCCTTAACTACCGAGCAAATTCGTTTGATCAGTCGCTTCAGCCAGAATGTGACCATTTTATACGATGGCGATGCGGCGGGTATCAAAGCTTCGCTTCGCGGACTGGATATGATTTTGGAAGAGGGGCTCAACGTCAAAGTGGTCCTTTTCCCTGATGGACATGACCCCGATTCCTATGTACAGCAAGTGGGCAGTTCAGCTTTTAAGACCTACATCGAGCAGCACCAACGCGATTTTATCCTTTACAAAACCGATATTTTATTGAAAGATGCCGGAACCGATCCGCTGAAACGGGCCGGGGTGATCCGTGAAGTGGTAGAAAGCATCGCGAAAATTCCAGACAGCATTAAGGCCTCCGTTTTTTTAAGGGAATGTAGCTCGCTCTTGCAGATAGAAGAGCGGGTGCTGATCACCGAGCTGAATAAGATCCGTCAGGCCAAACAGAAACGCACGCCGCTACCGGAACCCACTCAAACTTTAGAAGAAATAGCCGATGCCGATCCGGAGTTGGCAGCCCTCACGCAAACCGACGAAAGTCAGGAGAAGGAAATTATCCGCCTTCTGCTACAATACGGTCACGAATTGGTTCATTGGGATGGAATAACCGATACTTATATTGCACCTTATGTAATTGGAAATTTAAGTGATGTGGAATTTGAACATCCTTTATGCCGTTCAATCATCGAAGCGTATAAATCCGAATTAAGTTCTGGGAACATCCCTAACGAACAGCATTTCATCAAGCATGCAGACGCTAACATTGCAGATTTAGCTATATCGCTTGTCTCGTCACCTTATGTACTCAGTGAAAACTGGTACAATAAGCGAAAAATTTATGTGCGCCAGGAGTCGGAAAATTTAAGAAGTACCATTTTAGGCGGAATTTTCCACTTAAAAAAACGCAAGGTAGATCGTATCCTGAAAAATATCCGTGAGGAGATTCAACAAGAAACAGACAATGACAATCAGGCCATTCTGATGAAACGTTACATGCAGGTGAAAGAAGTGGAAAAGGGAATTTCCAAATTTCTGGGCTCCGTAATTGTCAAATAATGGCGCTGCAGCAGGATTTAGGCAGACGAGGAGAGGTACTGGCCAGGGAATATTTCCTCCAGCATTACTACGAAATTTTAGAAGAAAACTGGACTTTTGGGAAATCTGAAGTCGATTTGATCGTTTATCAGGATAGTACCCTCATTTTTGTAGAGGTGAAAACCCGCAGCGGAACGGCCTTTGGTCAGCCGGAAGATTTTGTAGATGGCCACAAGCAGGCGCAGCTGCAATTGGCCGCCGAAGCCTATATCCGCTTAATGGAACATCAGGGAGAAGTGCGGTTCGATGTGGTTTCGGTATTGATCAATACTGCCGGACAGCCGGAATTAAAACATATTCCCGATGCCTTTTGGCCGGGTCACGATTAAAAACAGATGAAGCAAATAAGTGTAATATTTTTTGTTTGTGCGGTGTTGTTCGCTTGTAAAAGCAGTAAAACAGCCGGAAATTCGGTAGCGTTCAAATCGCCTGAATCAGGTACGGAGTTTAAAGCCGGAACCGCCATTAGTTTAGACCTTGAGCTGGAAGATTCGGAAGGTATCGACTCCATCGTGTATTTGCTGGATGAACAAAAACTGGCGGTACTAAAGGCAGGTGAAACATATACATTGGCTACCGATAGCCTGAAAATGGGCAACCGAATCCTGATGGCCAGGGTGTATCGTGGTGCTGAAGTACAGGAGGCTACTGCCAGCGTGTTGCTTAAGCCGGCCAAGGCGCCCGAAAAATGGAAATATCAATTGGAGGCCAGCTTCCCGCACGATACCAGCTCCTATACTCAAGGTTTAGTTTATCAGGACGATATTTTTTACGAAAGTGATGGCGAATATGGTAGCTCTACTATTCGTAAGGTAGATCCTAAAACAGGTAAAGTATTGAAATCGGTAGACTTACCCGACGATTATTTTGCCGAAGGACTGTCTGTCATTGGACAACGGATTGTTTTATTGACCTGGCAAGAAAATACGGGTTTTGTGCTCGATAAATCCAGTTTGGAAATGATCTCCGATTTTCCTTATCAGAACAGTCGAGTAGGTTGGGGCTTGTGTTACGACGGTAAAAAACTCTATAAATCTGACGGTAGCAATATGATCTATTTCCTGAATCCGGAAACTTATCTGGAAGAAGGATTTATAGAAGTTTATGACCAGAATGGACCGGTAGAGCAGTTAAATGAATTGGAATTCATCGATGGAAAGATCTTCGCCAACATTTACCAAAGCCGCCGGGTAGTGGTCATTGATCCTAAAAGTGGTGCAGTAACAGCCGAAATTGATTTGAGTGGCCTAAGCGTTAACAATACCAATGCCGATGTGCTAAATGGCATTGCTCATGATCTCGCTACGGGAAGAATTTGGGTAACTGGCAAAAAATGGAACAAATTGTTTCAGATCAAATTGCTGAAATAACAGGTCTTATTCTTCCAGCTTATCGATATAGCCATAAAAGCTGATCGGTTGGCGATACTGATCGCGAATGCTCAGTGTAGCATAGCCACTCTCAGCAACTTCCAGGAAAAGGGTAAAATTTCTGTTCAGATCCTGTGTTATGATCTTGATCCTCCATTCTCCTTTTTTTCTCTTCTCCAATTGGTAATTGAATTTTTTCGAATTGAATTTAATGCTGAGGTCCTCCCGCTCGGCAAGGCCCATAAATGCCCTGCCGAAATAAGGCAAATAAGCAAGCACGCTATCACTTTTCACTTGAAGATCGTACACCGAAGTATTTAAGGGTATGGTGCCACCACCGGGGTTACCCAACATCCGCAGCGCCTGATATAAGTCGGCATCTGCAAAAGGAATGGCCGTATTTGCCTTGAACACGAACTGTTTAGTTTCGAGCAAAGCCGGTAAGTCCTCGTTTTTCACCTGAGCACTCAGCATAAAAGGAGCCAACAGGCTGATGGCCAGAAAATACAATGTCTTCATCCCTTGAATTTTGCTCCATTAAATTTACGAAGATTCTCCCGCTGGCAAAATACCTTGCCACTCATCTCTTAAAATTAGCAGCTCGTCCTGCTAATTATACCGTTCGTCATTTATAGTTAACCGTATGGATAATGTTTTTGTTCTGAAAATAAAAAACCAATGCTATGAAAACGCAAAAAATCTTGCCCTTTACTTTAGGGCTTGTTTTTATTCTTTTTTCCTGCAAAAAAGAGCAAGCATCACTTACCGTAACAGACATTGATGGTAATGTCTACAAAACAGTAAAAATTGGCGATCAGATTTGGATGGCCGAGAATTTAAAGACGCATAAACTCAATGACGGCACGCCGATTGCGTATGTTACTTCGGATGTTACCTGGGCTGATATCAATATCACTTCACCCATGATTTGTTATCATGATAATGATGTGAGCAATAAAGATAAGAGCGGCGCCTTATATAACTGGCACGCAGTTAATTCAGGTAAATTAGCTCCGAAAGGCTGGCATGTTCCCACCGATGCCGATTTGCAAAAATTGACAGATTACCTGATTGCCAATGGGTATAATTATGATGGAACCACTACGGGCAATAAAATTGGGAAATCATTGGCAAGTATTTCTGGTTGGGATGTGGACGACAAAGTTGGGAGTGTTGGAAATGAACAAGCAGGCAATAATAAATCTGGGTTTAATGGGTCTCCAGGCGGATTTCGGTATCAAGATGGTACATTCTCATCTTTTGTATCTCAGAATGCATTTTGGTGGTCTTCAGGTTTTGGACAGAGTGGATCCTATTTTTATATTTTGCAATATTTTGCGGAAAACCTCAATTATGAATACATCAGCCCAAATACTGGTCTATCTGTCCGCTGTGTGAAAGATTAAAACTTTCCAGAAAAGACATAGGCCTTGAATTCATCCATCGGCTTATTTCGGCAGTTCGGTGCCTTGGTAGGGTCATTCGTCGGAATTTTACTCAATAAGCGATTTGCTTGGGCGAAATTGCACTTCATTAATAGTTGAATCATGAAAGCAAAACTTATTTTATTATTTATCGGATTAAGTGCTATTCTTTTTTCTTGTAAAAAAGATAAACCTATCGGACCCCAGTACGGTTCAGTAACTGATGTTGACGGAAACGTTTATAAAACCATTAAAATTGGCGACCAGGTATGGATGGCGGAAAATTTACGCGTAACACATTACAATACAGGAACTACCCAACAAGATGAAATCCCTCTGGTTTCAGACCCTGGTGATTGGGAAAACTTTGGGTTTTTAGCTACTGGTGCCTATTGTTATTTCGATAATGATCCTGCTAATCTGGCCAAATACGGAGCACTATACAATTGGTATGCCGTGAATACCGGCAAGCTTGCTCCCGCTGGCTGGCATGTACCTACAGATGCGGATTGGCAAAAGTTGCAAGACTTTTTGATTGCCAATGGGTATAATTACGATGGAACCACTTCAGGAAATAAGATTGGTAAATCATTGGCGATTAATACTGGCTGGGATGCAGATGCCACAGTTGGTAATGTAGGGAATGATCAGGCGAGTAACAATAAAAGTAAATTCTCTGCCCTTCCGGCTGGATACAGAAGTCCATTGGGATCATTCGGGCTAATAGGTTACGGCGCTTATTGGTGGTCCTATAATAATGCGGCAAAGTCTAATTGGGGAATTGAGGCAATTGGCATGAATTTGGCTTCTGGTTTCGGTGGAGCAAACTTAGGGCTATCTATCCGTTGTGTAAAAGATTAAACCAAAAGTCTCCTTTTGATCGCTGGGATTTCTAGATGTATCCTTCGATAGGTTCAGGATGACGCATTTGAGCTTATCGCCAGACTTTGTACTGATTAATCAGGCCATTGGTAGAGGCATCGTGTGTGCTGATACTACTTTCATTCTCCAGCTCAGGCAGGATCTGGTTGGCCAGTTGCTTGCCCAATTCTACGCCCCATTGGTCGAAACTAAATACATTCCAGATTACGCCCTGCACAAAGATCTTGTGTTCGTACATCGCGATAAGCGAGCCCAACATTTTAGGTGTGATTTTTTTGACCAAAATGGAATTGCTCGGACGGTTACCACTGAAAATCTTGAAAGGCGTAAGTTTTTCAATTTCAGCTTCAGTTTTACCAGCTGGTTTCAGTTCGGCTACTACTTCTTCCTTGGTTTTGCCGTTCATTAAGGCTTCGGTTTGGGCGAAGTAGTTAGACAGTAATAATTGGTGATGATTGCCGATCGGGTTCTGGCTTTGTACCGGAGCGATGAAATCGCAAGGAATGAGTTTGGTACCCTGATGGATCAACTGGTAAAAAGCGTGTTGTCCGTTGGTGCCGGGTTCGCCCCAAATGATCGGTCCGGTTTGGTAATTAATGGTATCGCCATTGCGGTCTACCTGCTTGCCATTGCTTTCCATATCGCCTTGCTGGAAATAGGCGGCAAAGCGGTGCAAGTATTGGTCGTAAGGCAAAATAGCCTGACTTTCGGCGCCAAAAAAATTATTGTACCAGATGCCTAAAAGTGCCAGTATGACCGGCATATTTTCTTCAAATGTAGCGGTACTAAAGTGCTGGTCCATGGCATGTGCGCCATCCAGCAGTTCACGGAAATTTTTAAAACCAATAGCGCAGGCAATGCTGAGGCCGATAGCGCTCCAAAGTGAGTAACGACCGCCTACCCAATCCCAGAAGGCAAACATGTTTTGGGTATCGATGCCGAAATCTTTCACCCCTTTTTCGTTGGTGGAGATGGCCACAAAATGTTTGGCCACATCCTCAGCTTTACCGCCGTTTTTCAGGAACCAGTCGCGGGCTGTAAAGGCATTGGCCATGGTTTCCTGGGTGGTAAAGGTTTTGGAAGCAACCATAAAGAGTGTGGTCTCCGGATCGATCTTTTTCAGGGTCTCGGCAATATGGGTGCCGTCAACATTAGAAACGAAATGAAGTTCGATATGCGGATGCTGGTAAGCTTTTAGGGCTTCGGTCACCATTACGGGACCTAGGTCGGAACCACCGATACCAATATTGACAATATGTTTGATGGCCTTGCCGGTATAGCCCTTCCAGACACCTGAACTCACCGCCTCGGAAAAACTCTCCATTTGTTTTAAGACCCTGTGTATTTCTGGCAGAATCTCTTGTCCGTTTACCCTGATGCCAACTGTATTGGGGTTACGTAAGGCGGTATGCAACACGGCACGGTTCTCCGTCTCATTGATAGCTTCACCGCTAAACATGGCCTCAATGGCGGCTTTCAGTCCGCATTCTTCGGCGAGTGCGATGAGTAAGGCTTTGGTTTCGGCGGTGATGCGATTTTTGGAATAGTCGAGTAAAATTTCTTCGAAACGCAGCGAAAATTGATCGAAACGAGCAGGATCTTGTTTAAAAAGGTCGCGTAAATGCAGTCCCTGAACTTCCTGGTAATGTTTCTGTAATTGGTGATAAGCTGCGGTTTGGTCGAATTTTACTCGTGCTAACATGTAATTCTTTTCTTTTTGACGAAGATACGGAATTGAGTAATGAGTATGGAGTATTGAGTAGTGAGAAATAACGTTCAACAATAAACCCAATTGAAGCGGTTTGCGCCTTTGGCGCTTTGAGCGGAAAGCGGGGCTGCAGGGATTGCTTGCAATTGACAAAGGTTTTCAAACATTAATCCTATTTTTGTTGTATGACCAAAGAACAGGTACAAGATTTAAGGGACAGAGTAACGGCCCTGAGGAGGCATCTTTGACATCGATAAGCGACTCGATGAAATTGCCAAAGAGCAAGAAATTACGTTAGGTCCTACTTTCTGGGACGAGCCGAAGCAAGCGGAAAAAGTTTTACAGGCCATCAAAACGAAAAAGATCTGGACCGATGCTTTTGCGGAAGTGAATGCGGCCGTGGAGGATACCGTGGTGATGCTGGAGTTTTTTCAGTCTGGCGATGCCAGTGAGGCCGATCTGAAAGAGCAGTATGCTGTTGCTTTACAAAAGGTAGAGGAGCTGGAGTTCAAAAACATGCTGAGTGCGGAGGAAGACCAGCTGAATGCGGTAATGCAGATTACGGCAGGTGCGGGTGGTACGGAAAGTTGCGATTGGGCCAGTATGTTGATGCGTATGTACATTATGTGGGGGGAGAAGAATGGCTATAAGGTGACGGAGCAGGATTCGCAGGAGGGGGATGTGGCCGGGATTAAAACAGTGACATTGCAGTTTGAGGGCGATTTTGCCTACGGCTATCTGAAAGGGGAGAACGGGGTGCATCGCCTGGTGCGGGTGTCGCCTTTTGACGCGAATGCGAAACGACATACTTCCTTTGCTTCGGTGTATGTGTATCCGCTGATCGATGATACGATCGAGATCGAGATCAACCCGGCAGAAATTGAGTTTGAGACCTTCCGCTCTGGCGGTGCCGGCGGGCAGAACGTGAACAAGGTGGAAACGGCAGTGCGCTTGTACCACAAGCCCTCAGGCATTATTATCAAAAACCAGGAATCGCGTTCGCAATTGCAGAATAAGGAGAATGCCATTCGTTTATTGAAGTCGCAATTGTACGAGATTGAATTGCGTAAGCGCATGGAAACGACGGCTGCGATTGAGGGGAATAAAAAGAAAATTGAGTGGGGTTCGCAGATCCGAAATTATGTGCTACACCCATATAAATTGGTAAAAGATTTGCGTACCAATCATGAAACTTCGAACGCACAAGCGGTGCTGGATGGAGAATTGAACGATTTTCTGAAGGCATATTTGATGGAATTTTAAACCTTTTATGCACGAGAGATTGCTCTCTTCGTTCGAAATGACGGTGATAGCAGGTTAAGCTGTTAGGACTTCTAACAATTCATTGATCTCGGCTACTTTTTCAGTTTGGCCGAGGTTTTCGTAGGCGCTGATCAGATTGCGCAAAACACGGATGAGGATATCGGTATTGCTACAGGCCTGGTAGAACTGGGCTGAGGGCTTCAGCTGTAGTTGTCTCAAGAAAGCATCGACATCTCTTTTATGAAATACGAAGCCTTTGTTGAATACATTGATGTAAAAAAGCACGCCGCCTTTAGGGTCGTACTCCAAACTTTCATCTACATAGGCTAAAATAAAATGTTGGGGCAGGTTGACGCCATAAATTGGAATATCTAATTTTTGAGCCACAATAGAATAAATAATGGCCAAAGAGATCTGATTCCCTTTTTTACTTTCCAACACCTGGCTTATATAGGAATTTTGCGGATCGAGGTGATTGCTGGTATTGCCCGAAAAGCCATGCAGATTGTAAAATACATGATTCATCAGTTTGACTTTCTCCAATGCGCTCATTTCATAAATCATTTGCAGCCAAACATCCCGTTTGATATTTTCAATCCGGTTGATGACCTTCTGCTCGTCTAAATCGGGGTACTGGTAGCGGTTAATGATTAGAATGCCCTGCAGCAGATCGAAGCCCCCGCTCATGTGCCAAAGCTGTAGTTCAGTTTTTACATTGGCGAACTGGATCTTATGCACCAGGTTTTCGATACGTTGCTGCAAAATGGCGTCGAAAGATTGCTCCCAGGCATTTTCGAGGTATTCGACCACTTCTTGTCCGTAGCTCAGTAGCTTTTCTTCTACATGCTGTGCCACTTCTTGGTCCTGGTCGTCGAGTAGTTTAATGAGTGCAGCAATCTCTTTCGTGTTCATCTTTATAAAAATAATCAATTACTGCGCCTTGCCAAAGCTTTGATTATTTTTGGGTGTGTTTCGACAATGTTTTGACTATAGCTGGCACTGGCTCGTATCGCATTCGCGGCACGGTACGCATTCGCCCTTTGTATATCAATTGGTAGATGAAGTGATCTATGCCTACCAAGCCCGGGTACCCGAACGAGTGTCGGGTATCAAGCCCGCTAAAATCAACGCTCTTATTAACCGGCTGCTAGAATTTTGGCTAAAAGAACCAAATGAAGTTCGAGATTATGTATTAATTGATGCGAAGGAAAATTACCTGGAAGCATTCAAACAATTGTTGCCAAAGACGCATCAAGGCACTCTATGTATTTTTCAGGGCATTTATCGAAATACCGCACAAAAAGCTGCCTGGAAAAACATCATCAGCCGAGACGAAGTGAGGGTGAGCATTGATCTGTATTACATCGGTCTGGTTTTTTTCCGGGAAGGTCAGGCCAAAGAAAATTTCAA
>JGI25921J50272_10000747_pt1 | contig 10708 bp, 8 predicted proteins | sample LauGreSu1BDMLBSD_2_FD_50272 | JGI IMG/M metagenome (IMG submission 50272) | reverse complement strand
TTTATGATCAAAGAAATGGTGAAGGATGGAGAGATAATAGTCAATTTTTTTCAAAAGCAGGATTCGGATCTGTTACATATCATCTCACTAAGCAAGTTTCGGTCAATTTCGAATTAATGCATTCACATACCAGAAGCCAACAAGCAGGTGGGTTAACAGATTTGCAAATTAAAGAAAATGCAAAGCAAAGTTTTAGACATAGGAATTGGATGGATATCAAATGGACGACACCAGCAATCAATATTCAATATGAAATGAATGACCATAGTCGTTGGAACACAAAAATTTTTGGAACAATAGGTGATCGAAATAGTGTTGGATTTTTACAATCTATCTTAGTAAAAGACAGTATTAATAATGCTACAAATCAATATAACAATCGAATTGTAAATATAGATCAATACAGAAACTATGGACTTGAAAGTAGATTCATTACTGATTACTTTATTGGGCAAATGAAAAATACAATTTCATCTGGGATCAGACTTTATACAGGCAATACCCATCGATTAGCAGATGGCAAAGGCACAACAGGAACCGACTATGATGTAAGAGTTGAAGGCCTTTATCCAAGGGATATTCAATTTAGATCAAATAATGCTGCTGTATTTATTGAAAATATTTTTAGAGTTACTGAAAAACTATTGATCATTCCTGGTATTCGATATGAATGGCTAGAAGGATCAGCAAGTGGAAGCAATGGATTTAGCACGACTGGTGCTTTAATCAATCTTCAAGAAATTCAAAGAAGGAGGAATTTTGTATTGGTTGGAATTGGATCAGAATTTCATTTAACAAATACTACAGAATTCTATGCCAATTTTTCTCAAGCATATAGACCTATTCAATTTGCAAATTTACAAGCACCGCCTACTACTGATCAAATTGACCAAGATTTGAAAGATGCAAGGGGATATAATTTGGATCTTGGCTACAGAGGGAAAGTGAAAAATTACCTTCAATTTGACCTAAGTGGATTTTATTTACAATACAATAATCGTGTTGGTACCATTACGCCATCTGGCACTAACTACAGACTTGTCACCAATGTGGGAGCAAGCACCAGCAAAGGATTAGAAACATATATTGAATTCAACCCATTAAGGGCTTTTTCAAATAATGCAAATTCAGATATTATTTTATTTAGTTCCTATTCTTATACAAATGCTAGATATAGTGGTAACCATCGAGATGCCAATACCAAAGGAAAAAAAGTAGAAAATGCACCACAAGACATTCTAAGGACTGGACTAAGCATTGGTTATAAAGGTTTTTTATTCACCACTCAATTAAGTCATGTTGGTGGTACATTTAGTGATGCGAACAATACCACTACTCCATCCATGAATGGCAATACAGGATTCATTCCAGCATATACAATTACAGACCTAACTGCATCNTATAAATTTTCAAAAAAAATGAATTTAAAAGCTGGGATAAATAATTTGAACGATACTAGGTATTTTACTAGACGTGCAGGAGGCTATCCAGGACCAGGTGCATTACCAGGGGACGGTCGAAACTTCTTTATTTCAATCGGTGCTAAATTGTAAAAGATAAACTCATCTTTTCTGCTAAAGCCTTTAAATCATTTTGCACTGCGCCTACCAAAGGAATGCCTTTTTGCATGCGTTCTTTTTCCATTGCACGTTCTATATCTCCTGCTACATACACTTGTTCATGTCCTGATGCAGGGGTTGCATTTCTAAAACGATGCAACCATAGATCCATATTTGATTTAAAATCTGCTGCCGGTCTAAATGCATCAATACGCATGGCACCAATAAAATGTCCAAGCCCTTCTCCAGGCATATTTTCTGGCATTGGAACATAAGCAGGAAACGGAGGTGCCCATGGACCAAAACTTGCACCACTTAAAACAGCAGAGAAAATATCAACAATAGAACCTAATGCATATCCTTTATGACTACCCTGCTCTTTCTCCGATCCTAATGGCAAAAGAGCTCCTCCTTTTTTTAAAATATTGGCGTCCTGTGTTGCATTGCCCTCTGCGTCTTGTGCCCAACCCAAAGGAATAGAAATATTATTTCTTTGTGCAATTTCTAATTTACCATTTGCTGCAGTGGTCGTTGCAAAATCAGCTACAAATGGCGCTTCCTCACCTGCTGGAATGGCCACAGCGATTGGATTGGTGCCTAATAATTTTTCTGCTGCATAGGTCGGTGCCACTAATGCGCTTGCATTGGTCATAGCAATACCAATCATCTCCTGTTCCAAAGCCATCATGGCATGGTAACCAGCAATACCAAAATGATTACTATTTTTAACACTAACCCATCCTGTCCCTACTTGTTTTGCTTTCTCCATTGCAATTTCCATTGCTCTTGGAGCTACTATCAACCCTAAACCTCTGTCGCCGTCAATCACAGCCGTAGAAGGCGTTTCATGAACAACCTTAATATTAGGTGTTGCATTGATCCTCCCAATTTCCCATAATCTAACATAGCCTACCAACCTAGCAATACCATGACTATCAATGCCTCTTAAATCGGCAGATAATAATACTTTAGTCGCTAATGCTGCATCTGAATCAGTACAGCCCATTTTTAAAAAAACAGCTTCTGCAAATGCAGCTAATTGTTGGTATGTATAATTATGATTTGATTCCATAGCACAAATTTACAAATAAAAAAGGTGTACTGACAAGTACACCTTTTGAGCTAAAGCTTAAATAATATTAGAATGGCAAATCATCCATTGCTTCATTGCTATCAGCAGCTGTTGGTGCAGGATTGTAGCTTTGAGTAGGATTAGATTCCCCACCATAGTTGGATTGTTCTCCACCAGAACCACCTGAAGGTTTCGCACCTAATAATTGTACCGATACAATTCTTAATGTCAAAGATGCCCCTTGACGACCATCTGCAGTGGTATAAGATCTAACATCTGGTGTTCCTTCTACATATACTTGTGTGCCCTTCTTTAAATAAGGTGCTACAGCAGTACGATCTGTCCAATAAGAACAATCTACCCAAGTAGTTCTGTCTTTTTGTACCCCTTGCGCGTCCTTGTATTTTTCTGTATGCGCTACGTTGAAATTGATGACAGACTTGCCATTTACGTTATTCACCACGGCGTCCTTGCCTAAATTCCCGATGACTTGTAACTTTATCATATTGTATATTTTAACTTTCTAAGACAATGAAGGTAGTAATTTTTTATTACTTTTGTGCCAAGCCAACTTTTAACTGGCCACCGAAATATGAGCAAAAAAGGAAAGGTACTTGTCGCAATGAGCGGCGGAATAGATAGCACAGTCGCTGCAATTCTCTTACACAACGAAGGATATGAAGTAGTCGGGATTACCATGAAAACATGGGATTATTCCACCAGTAATGCCAATGGCAAGGAAACAGGCTGTTGCAATATCGATTCATTCAACGACGCTAGAATGGCGGCCGTGAACAATGGATTTCCACATTACATATTAGATATCAGAGAAGAATTTGGTGACTTTGTCATCGAAAATTTTGTAGAAGAATATTTAGCTGGCAGAACCCCCAACCCATGTGTCATGTGCAACACGCATATTAAATGGCGCGCCTTACTTAAAAGAGCAGATGCTTTGGGTTGTGAATTTATTGCAACAGGACATTATGCTAAAGTGCGTCAACACGATAATGGACGTTATGTGATTTCAAAAGGATTGGATGAAACCAAGGATCAAAGCTATGTATTATGGGGTGTGGATCAAGACTTATTAAAGCGTACCATCCTTCCGCTAGGTGGCATGCATAAAAAAGATATCAAACAAATGGCCATTGATATGGGCTATCCAGAACTGGCTAAAAAAAGCGAGAGCTATGAAATATGTTTCGTTCCTGACAATGATTATAGAGGGTTTTTAAAACGTCGTGTGGATGGATTAGAAGAAAAAGTAAATGGCGGATGGTTTGTAGATAATAAAGGAAAAAGATTAGGTAAACATAAAGGCTATCCATTTTATACCATTGGTCAAAGGAAAGGTTTAGAATTAGCAATGGGCCATCCAGTATACGTTACAGCGATTGATCCTGAAAAAAATATTGTGGTGATTGGAGATGAATCAGACTTAGATAAGAACGATATGATGGTTGCAAAAATGAATTGGATCAAATACGATCANCTTCCAACGTCTATGGACTTGATGGCAAAAATCAGGTACCACGATACTGGTGCATTGTGTACCTTATCTCACACCGACATGGGTGTTCAAGCAAGATTTTATGAAAATGTGAAGAGTATTGCACCCGGACAAAGTGCGGTATTTTATGAAGGCGACGATGTAGTTGCCGGTGGCATTATACAGAGCGGCGTTTTAGTATAGCACCAAACAAGGTGTCTGCTTGTTTGGTATAGCCAATAAAATATTGTTGCTTTATTAATTCAAATTCACCTTGCGCTAATATTGCATTAACATGCGCTTCATTCTCTGCTGCGTATACGGAACATGTTGCAAGAAGTAGATGCCCATTTAATTTTACAGTAGGTAAAATATTAGCAATGATTTTTGATTGCAAATTGGTATAGTAATCTAAATCTTTCTTTTTGAAAAAAGCAATCTGTTCTGGTGTTCTACCCCATGTTCCAGAACCAGAACAAGGTAAGTCTGCAAACACAAAATCAAAAGGCTTCTTGATATCAAATGGTTCGGTTAAATCAATCACTTGAACACTTGCTGGACGAATTCCCGCTTCTTGCAAGCGTTTGTCTGCATTGAATAAAATACTTTCTCTCACATCCGATACATGCATGCGAATATTCTGCATGGTATCAAACATTAAAATAGTTTTACCACCACTTGCAGCGCATGCATCCCAAACCTGAATGGGTGTTTCCATACTAGTTGGAACAAATTGCAATAAATCTGCAATTGCTTGCGAGTTTAAATCCTGAATCACCGCCTCTTTGTTCAATGCCAATACATTTTGCAAAGCAGTCGTATTTGAAAATGCAAAGCAATGCTCATGCACCTGTGTATATTCAATAGACGCAGCAAGTAATGCAGCTATCACTTTTTCTTTTTGCCAAGGTCTAATTCTAATAAATAATAAAGGCTGGATGGTATGGGAATGTATAAATGTAGGGATATCTATTTCCTTTGAAATAGCTTCCTGTAAAGGAAAATTTGCATGCATATCCCTAAAATGCGCATAACAAAAAGCACTGATACTCTTGCGGTCTTTACTTCCGTGTTTTTTATTGGCAGCAAAATATTTTTTCAAGTAAGCCGCCAAAGGTTCCGGCCCTTGATAAGCAGTAATTAATTTTTGAGCAGTTTCTTGATGTTGATTTTGATGCGTCATGCTATAAAAAAGAAAGTCATGCAAAACATGACTTTCTGATATTCTTTTTTCTTTGAATTATAATTCTAATAAACTTGCTACAGGATCTTTAGCAATTAATAAAAGTGCTGGATTTTCTAACAACTCTTTTACTCTTACTAAGAAGCCTACACTCTCACGACCATCAATGATTCTGTGATCATAACTTAATGCTAAGTACATCATTGGTAAAATTTTAACTTCACCATTCACCGCCATTGGTCGATCTTGAATTTTATGCATACCTAATATAGCAGACTGAGGAATATTAATGATTGGGGTACTCATTAAACTTCCAAATACACCTCCATTGGTGATGGTAAAAGTACCNCCAGTTAATTCTTCTGCAGTTAACTTGCTATCTCTTGCTTTGCCTGCTAATTCAATTACTTTTTTCTCGATACCCGCCATACTTAAGCTTTCAACGTTTCTGATTACAGGAACAGTCANGCCTCTTGGNGTACTTACTGCAATACTAATGTCTGCATAATCATGGTATAACAATTGATCTCCGTCAATGAATGCATTTACAGAAGGCCACTCCGTCAAAGCAATCGCACAAGCTTTAGCAAAGAAACTCATGAATCCTAAATTCACACCATGTGCTTCTTTAAACTTATCCTTGTATTGTTTTCTGATCTGCATAATGCCAGTCATATCTACTTCATTGAAAGTAGTTAACATGGCAGTGGTATTNTTTGCCTCAACTAAACGACGGCTAATTGTTTTTCTTAGGTTAGACATTTTCTCTGGACGCACATTGCGAGAGAATAAGTCTTGTCCAGCAAACTGTATTTTGCCAGGATTATTTAATGCATCCAATACATCTACTTTTGTAATCTTTCCAGCAAAACCACTCGCTTTAATTTGATTGGTGTCTACTTTTTTGTCTGCGATGATGGCAGCAGCAACAGGTGTTGCTTTTACATTATTTGGAACACTCGTTACAGGAGCTGTTGAAGCTGCAGGTGTTGAAGGAGTCGTTGGAGTCGTTGGAGCTGCAGCAGTTTCAGGCTTTGGNGCTTCACCAGCTGGCTTAGTCGCTTTCTCATCAATGTCTGCTAAGATCGCTCCAATTAAAATACTACAATTAAAATACTATCCCCTTCGGTTGCTTTATGNTGNAATGTACCCGCTTGTTCAGCGTTCACTTCGAAAGTTGCTTTTTCACTTTCTAACTCAGCAATGACTTCGTCACGGTCTACCCAAGCGCCTTCTGGCTTAGTCCACTTTAACAAAGTTACTTCTGTGATAGATTCTCCTACTGTAGGTACTTTAATGGAAATCATGTTTTAATATTTTAGATAGAAAACGCAGTTGTTATTATTTCATTTTGTTCTTTCGCGTGCACTTTAGCATAACCAGTTGCTGTTGCAGCACTTGCTTGTCTACTAATCACACCATACTTAATTGCCTTCAAATTCATTTGCAAGAAACTAGCAGCNCCCATNTTCAAAGGNTCTTCTTGTACCCAGAACCAAATTGCTTTACCATATTTTTGGTGCAATGCGGTAATCTGTTGAACAGGCAATGGATACAATTGTTCTATACGCACAATGGCGATATCTGTTCTTTGTTCAGTTTTTTGACGCTCTGCCATTTCATAATAAATCTTACCAGAGCAGAACAATACTTTTTTAACATCCTCTACTTTTTGAACAAATGGATCATCAATTACTTCTTTGAATCCGCCTTTTGTTAAATCAGCCATCGGACTAAATGTGGCCGGGCTTCTTAAATTGGCTTTAGGCGAGAAGTTAATCATTGGTTTTCTGAATGACCATGCTAGTTGTCTTCTTAATGCATGGAATAAATTCGCCGCAGTGGTTACATTGGTGATCACCATATTGTGTTCTGCACACAATTGTAAATATCGCTCTAATCTTGCACTACTATGTTCTGGACCTTGGCCTTCGTATCCATGAGGTAATAACATGACCACCCCATTTTGACGTTGCCATTTTTGTTCACCTGCTGCAATAAATTGGTCGATGATTGTTTGCGCACCATTTGAGAAATCTCCAAACTGTGCTTCCCATACTACTAAAGCATCGGCGTTTGCTAATGCATAGCCGTATTCGAATCCAAGAACACCGTACTCGCTCAATAATGAATTATAAATTCTAAAAGGTTCTTGTCCTTCTGCAACCTGATTCAAGCGATTAAATTGTTCGTTGGTATTTTCATCTACTATAACAGCATGACGATGACTAAATGTACCACGCTTCACATCCTGTCCACTCATACGAACCGTTTTGCCTTCTGCTAATAAAGAAGCATAAGCCATTAATTCACCGGTCGCCCAATCTATCTTTTGTTCTGTCTCGTATAATTTTACTTTCTCTTGAATTAATTTATCNACTTTTTTTAATGGCGTAAAACTAGCAGGCCATTTCATTAAAGCATCAAATATAGATTTCGCTTTTTCAGCAGTAATTGAAGTATCAGGTGAACTAATAAAATCTTCGTTCGTTGCTTTACGCATTGCTTCCCANGCCAATTCAGGNGCTTGGTATTTATAAGGCAATGGATGTTGTTTCACCTCATCTAATCTTGCTTGAAGATCGGACCAGAATTTCTTTTCCATTTCCTTTGCTAATTCTTGCGCACTTGCCTCTCCGTTTTGTAAAAGGTATTCTGCATAAGTTTCTCTAGGATTCTTATGTTTTTCAATTAAGCTATATAATTGAGGTTGCGTATATTTTGGATCATCTCCTTCATTGTGTCCATGCTTTCTGTAGCAAACCATGTCAATGAAAATATCGTTCTTGAATAATTGTCTGTAGGTTGTTGCAATTTGCACNGCTTTCACCACTGCCTCCGCATCATCTCCATTCACATGTATTACAGGTGCTTGCACCATTGCAGCAATTGAGGTACAATAGTTCGCACTTCTTGCATCATCAAAATCTGTTGTGAATCCAATTTGATTATTAATTACAAAGTGAATTGTACCACCAGTTTTATAACCATTCAATTGACACATCTGTAATATTTCATACACAATACCCTGACCAGCCACAGATGCATCACCATGAATTAGAATTGGTAAAATTTTAGAAACATCCGATTTGTACAAGATATCTGACTTAGCACGCGCAAATCCTAAAACTACTGGATCTACCGCTTCTAAGTGCGATGGGTTAGGCATCAATTTAAGATGCACTGTTTTATTACCGAAAGTGGTTACTTCAGAAGAGAAGCCCATATGGTATTTCACGTCACCGCTACCCATGGTTTGATCTAATACTGCAGTACCTTCAAATTCACTAAAAATTTGTTCATAGGTTTTGCCCATGATATTTGCAAGCACATTCAATCTTCCACGATGCGCCATACCAATCACTACTTCTTCTACTCCGTGCGCTCCTGCAGTGTTGATGATCGCATCTAATGCAGCAATCGTAGACTCCCCGCCTTCTAAAGAGAAACGCTTTTGTCCAATGTATTTAGTATGTAAGAATTTTTCGAAAATAACACCCTGATTTAATTTTTCAAGGATGTGTTTTTTTTGATCTAATGGAATTGGTTGGCTAAATTTATTTTCAAATTCATTGGTTAACCAATCGATTACTTTTTGATCAGAAATATATTTAAACTCAATGCCCAAATTATGCGCATAGGTTTTTTGTAAATGGCTAAGTATATTTTTTAAAGTCGTTGCACCTAATCCAATGATGGAACCAACCTGAAATGTTTTATCTAAATCCGCCTCGGTCAATTCAAAGCAAGCTAGATCTAAATTAGCCCCTCTATCCTTTCTAGTACGAATTGGATTGGTTGTTGCAATTAAATGTCCTTTATTTCTGTAGCCCAAAATCAAACGGTACACTTTAATTTCATTCGCCCAATCTGCACTTACATTGGATAATGAGGAGGGTGCCGAAGCGCCTTGTGCAGGAGCTGCTGTGCCGTTTTGCATCGCAAAATCGAAGCCTTCAAAAAATTTAATGATATCTGGGTCTACTGATGCAGGATCAGTTAAAAATTGTTGGTACAAACCTTCTATGAAGGCTGGATGGGAGTTGGTGATGTAGCTGAAATCCTTCATTGTATATCCTTTCGTTTATTTGTAAAACTAGGTACGCAAATATCGGTTTAAATGATTGATTAATAAAGTAAAATGCGCTAAAAATCTAAGTAAGATTTTGATCTTCAGCAGCCCTATTTTTTGTGTTTTCACAGATAATCCCCATTTTATACTCAAATAGTGAAAAAATAGGTTTTTGGATTCATTTCAACTAATTGAATTTCAATTAGTTATACTGAATTTTTATTTTTTTTCATTTTAATTTTTAATATTTGCACAAGTCCCTTACCTTTGCCCTCCTGAAAATTAATTAGTACATGGCAAATCATTCGGCTACAAAAAAAGATGTAAGACAAGCAACTAAACGTCGCGATAGAAACCGTTATTATGGTAAAACTACCCGTAACGCTATTCGTGATTTAAAGACAATAGAAGAACAAAAAGCTTACGACGAAAAGTTACCAACAATCGTTTCTCAAATCGATAAATTAGCAAAGCGTGGAATCATCCACAAAAACAAAGCTGCTAATTTAAAGAGCAAGTTAGCTAAGCACGTTGCTGTAAAGCAAGTGGTTAAGAAAAAGTAATTGAACACGCTTTANAGCGTCTTTAACCAATATTGAAATCCTGCCCTNNNAGGCGGGATTTTTTTTGTCCCCACCCTATGTGAAATACTCCCTTTCCTAGACATCTTTTTTCATTGTATCTTCGCCTNATGACTGAGAAAATATTAATCCTCGATTTTGGTAGCCAGTACACCCAGTTAATTGCAAGAGCAGTTAGAGAAGCCAATGTCTATTGTGAAATTCAACCCTTTCATAATGCAATTGTCTTTGATGAACACTTAAAAGGTGTTATTCTAAGCGGTTCTCCTGCTAGTGTAAACGAAGACGAGGCACCCAATGTGGATATACAAGCTATTTTAGCCAAACTACCCCTTTTAACCATTTGTTATGGTGCTCAATTGAGTGCTAAGAACTTTGGAGGAAAAGTAGAAAAGTCCAATAAACGCGAATATGGCCGTGCCCAATTGCGTATCAAAAAGGACGATATCATATTTAAGAATATCCCAGACAATAGCCAGGTATGGATGAGCCATAGTGACTCTATTACTGTTTTACCAGAAAATTTTGAACTATTGGCAGATACAGATAGTATCCCAGTAGCTGGATTTAGAAAAATAGCAGATCAAGGCAATAGCTTACATGGATTTCAGTTCCACCCAGAAGTCTACCATTCCTCTGAGGGTAAGACCATGATTCGTAATTTCTTGGTAGAAATATGTGGATGTAAACAAAACTGGACCCCAGCTTCCTTTGTCAATGAGACTGTAGCTCAGTTAAAAGAACAGATC
>JGI25921J50272_10000744_pt1 | contig 10743 bp, 8 predicted proteins | sample LauGreSu1BDMLBSD_2_FD_50272 | JGI IMG/M metagenome (IMG submission 50272) | reverse complement strand
CGTTATTGGTAGCTGCAGGGCCGCCCATTGAGTTGTTGTCTTGGGTACCGCCGTAAATGTTGTAGAAAGGAGACGCGTTGTCGGTGGCTACTTTATAGAACTGAATGATTGGCAAATTGCCGTAAAAATTCCATTCCTTGGCGTGTGTGTAAGTTTCATAGAGACCGCCGTCGCAGCCCACGAGCCAGTGATTGGTGTTGCTGGGGTCTATCCAAATGCAATGGTTATCGACGTGTTTATTGCGTTCACCAGTCGGGACAAAGTTTTTGCCGCCGTCGGTGCTGTGATGCATATAGGTGTCCATCGCAAAAACTTTATTGACGTCTTTGGGGTCGCAGAAAATTTCTTGATAGTAATTACCACTCGTCGAAAACGACCCTTGCTTGGACCAGTTTTCGCCTCTATTGTTGGAGCGGTATACACCACCTTTGTCGTAACGCGCCTCTACAATGGCGTAGACAACATTGGCATCGGCAGGCGAAACTGCCAAGCCCACGCGGCCCATATCGCCCTTGGGCAAACCATTATTGATCTCTTTCCAAGTTACTCCGCCATCCGTGGATTTGTACAGGCCTGATTCAGGCCCTCCGCCAATNTACGTGTATTCNTGGCGACGGCGCTGGTGTGCTGCAGCGTACAATACGTCTGGGTTGTTTGGGTCAATCGCAATTTCGGATATGCCGGTGTGTTCCGAAACAAAGAGCGTGCGGGTCCAGGTGCTGCCACCGTCGGTGCTTTTGTAGACGCCGCGCTCGCCACCACTGCTCCACAAAGGCCCATAGGCTGCTACCCAAATGATATTTTCATTGGTTGGGTGCACAATGATTTTGCCGATGTGTTCGGTATTCTTGAGACCCATGTTGGTAAAAGACTTGCCGCCATCCAAAGACTTGTAAATACCATCGCCATAAGATACCGAACGCTGGTTGTTGTTTTCTCCGGAACCAACCCAAATGGTGTTGGGATTACTTGGCGCTATAGCCAAACAACCAATCGAATAAGAGCCGTATTGATCAAAAATGGGCTCGAAAGTAATGCCGTGATTTTGGGTATACCAAACGCCGCCAGCAGCTGCCGCTACATACCAAGTATCCTTGTTGGTCGGGTGGACCGCGATGTCAATCACCCGACCCGAGGTGAGCGCTGGGCCTACCATTCGAAAAGACAAAGCACCAACGGTGCCGGCGTCATATGGTGGTTTCTCGATCGGAGTCGTGGATTTCTTTTGGGCAAAAGCCACTGTAGCTGAAAAAAGTGCAAGCGTAAACAAAAACTTCATAAACTAAATTTTTGCTAAAAATACATTAAATTCGTGCAACCTCAAACCGAAAAAAAGCGTCCTATTTAATTAGGTCTAAGCCCTCTTACTATGCTCAAATATCTACTACTCGTTCTTCCTGTCTTCTTTTTCACCAGCGTTCAAGCGCAGGTACTCACGGACTCTCCCTTTTATCAGCAGCTCAAAGCTTCTGGCCAGCTCGGTACAGTCAATACAGAAGCCAATACTTCAATCCAATTACCTGTGGCTCCAGTCAAGCCCGCGAGTTACAACAAAGCCAATGCCTGCGACTGCTACATCGAGCCAGACTCCACCTACACACTCGCCATGCAGCCCAACGACGACGGCTCCACAGGCCTTATTCCCATTCCTTTCACCTTCAACCTCTACGGTCAGGCCTACACCTCGTTGTATATTAATAACAATGGCAACCTCACCTTTACGGGGCCTCTTTCAACCTTTTCTGCCACCGCCTTCCCTTCTGTTGGCAATGCGATTGTCGCACCATTTTGGGCTGACGTCGACACCCGCAACGGCAATGGTCAGGTTCTGTATAAAATCACGCCTACGGCGGTTTATGTGAACTGGGTTGAAGTCGGGTACTACGCTTTTCACGGCGACAAACTCAATACTTTTCAGCTCATCATCACCAACGGCTCCGACCCGGTTATCGACGGAGGTAACGTCGCATTTTGTTACCAAAACATGGACTGGACTACCGGCGACGCTTCACAAGGCATCAATGGCTTTGGCGGTGTTCCGGCAACTTGTGGCGCCAACAAAGGCGATGGTTTGGCTTACTTCCTGATCTCTCGCTTTGATCACGCCGGCAACGACTTCGATGGCGCACTCGGCAACCCCGATGGCATTGACTGGCTCGACTACAAGAGTTTTGCATTTGATGCGTCTAATGGCGGCAACATTCCGCCGATCCCAGAAGGAATCGCTTCTTGCGACACTTTCAAAATATGCGCTCTCGGTGACTCCGCCGATTTCAGCATCAACTTTTTATCTCCCGAAACCAATCAAAGCACCACCATCACTTACACCAATGGTGGGCTTACTACCCTTCAGCAATTGTCCAACACACCAGGCAACACCGCCAACATCATCCTGCGCGCTGTAGGGTCTTTGGCTACCATGGGCACCTACAACATCACCGTAACAGCCACCGACAACAACCTCCCAACCCCAGGCGTTACGGCGCTTACTTTTGTAGTGGTGATCGATACAATTGTCAATAACCTCGACTCCGCTATCCTACTAACTACCAATTCATGTGGAACTATTGATTTAAGTGTCTCCAATGGCCCCTATGATAGCTACCTCTGGGACGACTTCACTGTCATGCCTACCAATAGCATTTCGAATTCACAAATTTTCGGTGTTACCGTAAGCCAAGACGGTTGCTACAAGCATGTTTCCGATACGTTTAACGTCATCAATCCTTTGCCAATCAACTTACAAGGGCCACTTGCATTTTGCCCACCGGATACCGCAGTAACCTTAACCATTCCTAATGCGCCATCCTACTCTACAGTTAGTTGGGGTCTATTAGATCCTGTACTCAACGCACAGTTCAGCAATATTTTGGGTGCTGGAACCTACACCATCAACCTCCTTGATTCTGCTGGCTTGTGCAGTACCGACACCACCTTCACCGTTTTTGGCACCAACGCCTCCACTATCTTCAACGACACCATTATTTGTCAGAACACCTATCAAGTTGCTGGCACCAACTCACCGGGCGGCACCTGGACTGCTTCTTCAACAAACATTACTTTCAGTAGCACAACCGCTCTCAATCCCCTTATTTCTATTGGTGCGCCCGGTGTCTACACCGTTTCTTTCACCGACAACGTTTGTCAGCAAACTTTGAGCGCACTACTGACGCTGCCGATCAATCCACAAATTTTTGCCGATTCCGCTCTTTGTCAATTGAATTTTGTGGTCAACGGTTCTGTTGCAGATGCGGGTGGTGGGGCCTGGACTTACACCAGCAACAACCCGAATGCGAGCCTTACTTTTAGTCCGAATAATAGCGCTTTAAACCCCACGATCAACGCATCTGAATCTGGAATTTTTACCCTGACCTACACAGACGAAGTGTGTAACCACAGCGCCAGCACCACCCTTGAGCTCTACGCACAGCCCTACATCGACCTCGACAGCTTGGGTTGCAACTACCAAGAACAAATCCAAGGAACACTTTCTGCGCTTGGCGGCACTTGGTCTTGTCCAGATACGTCGATCTTCTTCTCAGATATCTATGCAGAAAACCCTCTGATTATTTGCAATTACGCAGGTGTCTTCCCCATCAGTTTCACGGACAGCGCTTGTGGCATCACGCTGACTGAATTCATTGAATTTCCGCCTTATGTTTACGTCCAGTTGCTCGATACCAACATATGCCAAGGTTCTAGTTTTTCCATTGACCCTTATACGCTGAACGTCCCCAAAGACAGCACCTACACAGAATGGACACTTCAAAGCACCTACAACCCTATCACATTAGGCAGTTGGCAAGATGGAAATACCGACGACCCGCGCGTCATCAGCGCCGTTGGCAACTACATCTACACCATCAGCAATGCCTGCTACACTTATTCCGATACGGCCACTATTGGCTTCAAGCCCTGTGATATCATCGCGCCAAATATTATCGTGCTTTCCTCTGCGAATGGCAATAGTTCCTTTTATGTTCAATACAGCGGTATTTCCGAATTTGAATGTACCATCGTGAACCGCTGGGGCAACACCATTTATAGCTACACAGACCCTGCTGGTTCTTGGAACGGCCAAACTTCCAATGGCGATAAAGTAGAAGAAGGCACCTATTTCTATGTCATCAAAGCGATCTACGAAGGCGGAATACCTATCGAGAAACACGGTTTTGTCGAGGTGAAGTATTAACTTTGCCCCATGAAAACAGCAAGTGTTCGTTATTTAGGAGAACTCCGTACAGAATGTACGCACTTGGGCTCAGGCACCAAAATCATCACAGATGCACCCCTAGACAACCACGGCAAAGCAGAGGCATTTTCTCCAACTGATTTAGTCGCAACCTCTTTGGCCTCTTGCGTCATGACCATCATGGGCATTTACTGCCAAACCCATCAAATCCCTTTTGTGGCGGCAGAAGCCACCATAGAAAAACAAATGGGCACTGATCCTCGCCGCATCGCTAAAATCATCCTCGACCTCGACCTCAGTGGCAACAACTGGGACGAGCTCACCAAAAAGAAAGTCATCGCAGCTGGCAAAGCTTGTCCAGTAGCGCACACCCTCGAGGGCAATGTAAGCCTCGAACTTAACATCCACTAATGGAAGACAAATATCAAAAAAGCGAGCGTCCTGAACGCCGCGAAACGAAAGAGCGCAGCTATCAGCGCAAAGAACGCACCGACATCATTTTCGGTGTACACTCCGTACTTGAAGCCATTCACGCAGGCCGTGAACTCAACAAAATTTTGATTCAAAAAGGAATCAATAAGACACTTTTTGAGGAATTAAGAGCTGCTCTTGCAGGTAAGAATTACTTCTTGCAGTATGTTCCAAATCAAAAACTCGATTCACTCACCGACGGCAATCACCAAGGCGTCATTGCCATGGTTCCGCCAATTGCTTATCAAAGCATCGAACCACTCATCGACCAATGGTTAGAGGAAGGCAAAAAACCGAGTGTCCTCGTCCTAGACCGCATTACCGATGTCCGCAATTTCGGCGCCATCATCAGAAGCGCAGAATGCATGGGCATCGACGCTGTTCTTATCCCGAGCAAAGGTTCTGCCCTAGCTACCTCCGATGCCATGAAAGCTTCTGCCGGTGCTCTCAACCGCATTCCAATCTGCAAAACCGAACAACTCAAGCAATCTTTGTTTTATTTGCAACAATCGGGCTTGCGCATCGTGGCTTGTACTGAAAAAGCACTTGTGCCGCTGCACGAAACCAACCTACGCGGTAGCGTCGCCATTATTATGGGTTCAGAAGAGTCGGGCATTACCCAAGACCTCATCAATATGGCGGATATCAGCTGTAAGATACCTATGAAAGGAGCCATCTCTTCCTTGAATGTGGGTGTAGCCACTGGAATGGTCCTCTACGAAAAGATTCGACAAGAGTTAGTGGGTTAACAACAAACCAGGTAGGAGCTCCGGTAACAAACTGAGTTCGGAAATGCAATTTTCGTAGTGGTAGGTATTTTTAGCCGTCGGATCAAACCAGACGGCTTGCATGCCCGCGCGCAAGGCGCCCGCTACATCTACATGGTAGTCATCGCCAATCATCACTGATTTTTCTGCTTTGGCCCCTGCTTGATTGAGTGCATACTTAAAAATGGCGGGGTCTGGCTTGTTTTTACCGACAAACTCAGAGCAAACCACTACATCAAAAAAGGCACGCATCCCGCAATTTTCGAGCTTTACAAATTGTACTTCTTGAAAGCCGTTGGTAATGATATGCAATTGGAAACCCATTTGCTTCAGTTCTTGAAGGGTTTCAAGCGCTTTTGGGAAAAGAGCCGTTTGCAAGGGTGAAATGCTCACGTAGGCATCAGACATACGCCTCACGAGTGCCTCATCTTTGATTTTAAAATGCTTTAGAGTTACACGAAAGCGCTCGTAGCGAAGTTCATCTTTCTTGATGATCCCTTTGCCATAGAGCTTCCAGAGATGGGCATTTTGATAGACATATTGCTTGTGAAAATGCTCAAAACCACCAATTTGAGCCTCGAGTTCTTCGGTTGCAAAGAGCTGGCGCAGGGCATTTTCGGAATTTTGATCGAAGTCCCAGAGCGTGCGGTCGAGGTCAAAGAAAAGGTGGTACTCAGTAAATGGCATAAGCAATGGCAGTGAGTAGCAAACCATTGAGCGCTAGACCAATGAGTACGAATAGAAAAGTAGTGGATTGCTTTCCATAAAATTTAGCAGCCACAAAGCTTCCGATCGGAACCGAAAATAGCAGTGGCGCAAAAAGCGTAATGCCATAAAAACCAAAACGGCGTTTCATTTGCACTATGAACTTTTTAGTTCGGGTTACTTTGTAGTAATTAAAGGGTTCTTTGCCCGCAGCGAGGTCGGCAGCTCTTTTGGTGGCACGTCGCCGATGTGAAATCCGAATGACGAGTTCACTGCCAAAATAAAAAATTGCCGATGCAGTAGCAGCACCCAACACAGAAGCCAACCAGGTTTCGTAAAAAGCCATTTGAAAGCCTGGGCCTGGTAAAGAAGAAACCATAAACTTGAGCATTGCTAAAAAATAAATGCTCCAAAAACCTACCCAATTCATTGTTGAATCTCCTTAAATTTTAATACCAAAAGCTAAATCTCCGGCGTCACCAAGTCCGGGAACTATATATGACTGAGCGGTGAGCTCCTCGTCGATGGCCGCCACCCAAATTTGGGTATTGGTGGGTAAGTGTCGTTGCACAAAAGCGAGCGCCTCTGGGGTCGCAATGGCACTGAGGATATGAATTTGTTGGGGATTGCCTTGCGACCGTAGCGCATTATACACGGCTACCATAGAGCTGCCCGTTGCCAACATGGGGTCTGAAATCAGCCAGATTTTGTTGTCGAGTGTAGGCGCAGCCATGTATTCCACTTCAATTTCGAAATCGGCAGGGCTGCTGTGCTTGCGATACGCAGAAATATAGGCGCTATCGGCATGATCAAAGGTACGCAACAAACCTTCGTGCATCGCGAGACCTGCGCGCAAAATGGTGAGCAAAACGGGCTGATCTATAAGTTGGTAAACCATTGCCGTACCCAAGGGCGTTTGTACCTCACGCGCTGATACAGGTAATTTTTTAGAAACTTCGTAAGCCAAAATTTCGGCAATTCGAGCTAAATTATGACGAAAACGCAGACGGTCGTCTTGAACGCCTACGGCCCTGATCTCGGCCATGTATTGGCCTAGAATGGAACTTTGCTGACCGATGTGGTGTACCATCTTTATTTTTCTTTAAAATTACGTATTATTGGGCATTCAAAATGATAAATAAATCCTTTTCATGAAAGAAGAACGCAAGGTGCTGTTTTTGATCGCAGTAGCCGCCTTAGGCTATTTTGTCGACATCTACGATTTGGTACTTTTTGGAGTCGTTAAGGCCGAAAGTCTGGCGCACATCTTACCGAATGCTACAGACTTAGAAAGGGCTACTCAAGGTAAGTTTTTATTCAATGTCCAAATGTTTGGAATGCTTCTCGGAGGCCTGCTTTGGGGAATTCTCGGCGATAAAAAAGGCCGCTTGAAAGTCCTTTTTGGATCTATCCTACTCTACTCTATTGCCAATATTGCCAATGCATTTGTGACGGATATTCCGAGTTATGTCGTGATTCGCTTGTTGGCCGGCATAGGTCTTGCTGGTGAATTGGGCGCGGGAATTACGCTCATTAGCGAGCTCATGCCCAAAGAAACGCGTGGCTACGGAACCATGATTGTCGTTACTTTCGGCGCACTCGGAGCGGTAGCAGCATCGCTCATCGGCGCAGAAGGGCAGTCTGTTGCAGCTTTCATTGAATCGTTGAGCGGCTGGAAACCGGCCAACTGGCAGGTGGTGTATATAATCGGCGGCGCCATGGGCTTGGTTTTGCTTTTGTTGCGCGTAGGGGCGCTTGAATCTGGTTTTTTCAAGCAAATGGACCAAGACAAACACATTCAAAAAGGCAATTTGAAACTCATTTTTGGCAAAAAAGAAAACCTTATTAAATACCTGCACTGCATCAGTATCGGGATTCCAATTTGGTATACCGTCGGCTTGTTGGTCATGAACTCAGCCGATAATTTTGGGCCCTGGCTGGGCGTATACGACATCAGCAATGGCAAAGCAGTGATGTATTGTTATTTGGGTTTAAGCGCCGGTGATTTGCTTGCTGGTTTCTTGAGCCAATGGTGGAAGAGCCGTAAAAAAGTAGTGCAGCTTTATTTGTGGTTTTCTTTGGCAATCACTTTGTTCTTCTTGGTTTATATGCACAACTTGAACAATAGCGCAGCAACCTATTATTTGCTCTGCTTTTTACTAGGCGCTGGAACAGGTTATTGGGCCATTTTTGTCACGATTGCAGCAGAGCAGTTTGGCACAAATATCCGCTCCACAGCCGCCAATACCATCCCCAATTTTGTGAGAGGGTCTGTAAATATCGTTGTTTTGCTATTTAGCTTTTTACTCAGCCTTCAATTCAATGAAGGGTGGTCAGCGCTCATTGTGGGTGTATTTTTTATCGGACTCGCTCTATTTAGCCTAAGCCAACTCAAAGAAACATTTGGCAAAGACCTCAATTATTTCGAGGTCTCTTAGATCTTTTGAGAATAGTCTTCAAAATCTTCGATGAGCTCTTGGTCTACCTGATTGGCCACCGTAATCGGAATGTAATCGACCACAACATTGGTTTTATCTAGCCCGAAGTCTTCTGCAGGTTTGAGGCCCGTAGACTTGACAAATCGGTAGGCCTTGACACACAACTTTTGGAAAGGCGTCAGGTGGTTGTCCATGGCTACTCGCGAATTGAGCACGATGAATTTGAAGTCAACCTGATCTAACTTACCGCGTACGCTTTCAAATATACTCTCTCCGCTGAGTTCACCTTTCTCGATCATCTTGCAGTAAATCTTGCGCATCATGTATTCGATGCGGTGCTCTTCTTTGAAGCCCATTTGTAGGGTCACGTAATAGCAGCGTTTGTCGATGATTTGATGCACAGAATAGTGCACACCCCAAGGCTCATTGAGGATATCGAGGTGTAAAAACCAAATGGTTCCGGCCTTGCGCGGTTTTTTATAGAACAAAGAGTGGTAAACCGTCAGATCGAGCTTATTGACCGAATTGGAACGCGTCGGAAATACCAAGTTGGTCGCTTCAAAATCGATGTCTTTGTCGTCGCGTACTGAATTAATCATCGGGATGACCGAATTCATTGGGAGATATTCTGTTATGCTCGTACGGAGCTCTTTGGCCTTAAAATAAAGAAAGAGCAATAAAAAGAAACCGATTGACAACACGAGTGTAAACCAACCCCCAGATATAATTTTACCCATATTGGAGATCAAGAAGATCATTTCAATACTGATAAAAATCAAAAAGATCGTGCTGAAAACAACCCGCAATTTCGGATAGCGAATGAACATTAGGGTCGCCATCAAAATAGAGGTCATGACCATATTGATTGTAATGGCCAAACCATATGAATGCTCCATAGCGCTCGATTCCTTGAAAATGGCAATCACAACCAAACACCCCACCATCAAGAACCAATTGATCAATGGAATGTAGATTTGTCCTTGGTGTTCCGAAGGATACTTAACCTTTAAATTGGTCCATAACTTCAACTTGATTGCCTCGTTCATCAGTGTAAACACCCCAGTAATGAGTGCCTGAGAAGCAATGATGGTTGCCGCTGTTGCAATAACCACAGCAAATGGAATCAGTTCTTTAGGAACCATCGCATAAAAAACGGTTTGCTTCGCACCTAATTCAAAACCTGGAGACAAACAAAGTGCTGCTTGACCAAAATAGTTCAAGACAAGGAGCACCGAAACCAAACCCCAACTGAGGCGAATATTTCCTTTTCCGCAGTGACCTAAATCAGAATAAAGTGCCTCGGCTCCTGTAGTGCATAAAAATACAGAGCCAAGCACCGCAAAACCGCCATCAACATTAGCGACCAAATTATAGGCATACCACGGATTGATCGCTTGTAAAACGGAGGTGTTTTGCATGACATTAATAAAACCTAGGTAACCAAGAAAGGCGAACCATATGATCATGACAGGGCCAAACATTTTACCAATAGCTGCCGTACCAAACTGTTGTATCACAAACAAAATAACAATGATCGTCACAACAATTGGGATGACCGGCATCTCTGGAAAGATGTTGTTCACCCCTTCTACGGCTGATGAAATGGATATGGCTGGCGTAATAAAGCCGTCTGCCATGAGCGTCGCACAACCAATGAGTGCGGGAATGATGATCCATTTCAACCTTTTCTTTTTCAGCAAGGCAAACAACGCAAAAATCCCTCCTTCGCCGTTGTTGTCGGCATTGAGTGCAAAATGAATGTACTTAACCGTCGCCAATAAAATCAGCGTCCAAATGACACTCGAAAGCGCACCCAAAATAAAAGGTTCAGAAATATGCTTACCCCCACCCGTAATAGCCTGAAATACATAAAGCGGCGAAGTACCGATGTCTCCAAAAACGATTCCTAGTGTAATTAAAAATCCAGCGAGAGAAATCTTTTGGGTAGAGACGTGTGCCATGAGAAAACAAAAAAATTTCGTCGAAGTTATGTGTTTCTCGGATTTCTACGCAAACATTTAACGAAAATATTTATCTTTGCATCCCGATTCCAAATCGGATAGTCTGCTGCCCACGTGGTGAAATTGGTAGACACGCCATCTTGAGGGGGTGGTGCCAACAGGTGTGCTGGTTCGAATCCAGTCGTGGGCACATTGATCAAAGCATCTTG
>JGI25921J50272_10000742_pt1 | contig 10760 bp, 10 predicted proteins | sample LauGreSu1BDMLBSD_2_FD_50272 | JGI IMG/M metagenome (IMG submission 50272) | reverse complement strand
CCATTCAGGTAAAAATTCAATTAGACGAACAAAAAATACCCCAATCCATCGACTGGTCAGCCACCGATAGTACAGCTCATGAAGCACAGGCTGCAAGGGCAATGATGTTGACATTCTGGGATCCAACAGACAAAACTGCCTTACGCATAGACTTATGGACGAAGGACATGATGGTTGACGAGATGGCAGACTTTTTTTATCAAAATCTGATGGGTATGAGCGATTCTTACTTAAGAGCGACTCAAGACAAAGCACTTGCCGAATCATTTAAAACTTTTGCAAAAACATTTTACAATCAGTTTAGAGCAAGTCAATTAGAACAGGGTGCAAAATAATTTGTACTAAAAAAAATTAAATTATAATCTTATGAGTTTAGAACTTGATGTGATGTCTTTAATGAAAGACGCAATGAAAAATAAAGATGANGCATTGTTAAGAGGACTTCGTGCTATCAAAGCAGAAATCATTAAAGCAAAAACTGANCCAGGTGCCAATGGTGCCATTTCAGAAGATGGGGAAATGAAATTATTGCAAAAACTAGTGAAGCAAAGAAGAGACTCATTGACAATATTCCAAGAACAAAACCGTGCAGATTTAGCAGAAAAAGAGTCAGAAGAAATTGCTGTGATCGAAAAGTTTCTGCCAGTTCAAATGACAGAGGACGAAGTAAAAGCAGCTGTAGAAGCTATTGTAAAGGAATTAGGCGCTGCTGGCCCACAAGATTTAGGAAAGGTGATGGGTGTAGCATCAAAGCAATTAGCGGGTAAGGCAGACGGCAAATTAATTGCAGCTGTTGCTAAAAATACATTGACAAACTAATGAATTGGTTAGATTTATTAGCAGGTACAATCTTGATTTTAGCCTTATTACAAGGGTATAGAAATGGTTTGATAAAAGCTATTATTTCTTTTTTCTCCTTGATGATTGGGGTGGTGCTTGCTTTTCAGTTTGCAGGATTTGTAGCAAGTCAATTAAAAATTTATACTAAGATCACTTCTTATTGGCTTCCATTTATATCCTTCTTAATTGTTTTAATTGGCGTCATGCTTATTTTAAGATGGATGACTGGTCTCTTACAACAAACTGCTGATTGGTTGATGCTTGGTTGGTTAAATAAGCTTCTAGGCATGGTCCTTTATACCTTAATTTATGGTACAATTTTAAGCGCATTCATCTATTTTATGAGTTTATTAGGGGTGGTTGAGAAATCCACCATGGATGCATCTATGAGTTACAGCTACTTAGCCAAATGGTGGCCCTATTTTATGGCTAAATTGAGTGAATGGCTGCCTTTTATCAAGCAAACTTTGGCTCAATTTTCCAATCAATTACAAGAAAAGGTATAATCAGTTTATTTAATCTGAAATAAGTATCTTTATAGCAACGACTTAATCGTTAAAAATTTTATGGAATACGAAATAAAAAAAGAAGGCAAATTTGATTATGTGGAGGTTGGAGAAGGGGAACCTTTAATGCTTTTACATGGTTTATTTGGCGCATTGAGTAATTTCTCTGACCTCATTGAACATTTTAAACATACACATAAAGTAATTGTACCTATTTTACCTTTATACGATCTTGATCTTTTACATACAACTGTAAAAGGGTTAGCAAAACATGTGCAACAATTTATTGATCACAAGGGGTACAATCAGATTCATTTATTAGGCAATTCTTTAGGTGGGCATGTAGGATTGGTGCATATTTTAAATCACCCAGAAAAAATCAAAACTTTGATTTTAACAGGTAGTAGCGGTTTGTTTGAAAATGCTATGGGAGATTCTTATCCAAAAAGAGGAGATTACGAATACATTAGAGCAAAGACTGCCGAAACTTTTTATGATCCAGCAGTGGCTACAAAAGAATTGGTAGATGAAGTTTTTGAAATAACCAATAGCAGAATAAAAGTCATTAAAATTATTGCTTTAGCAAAGAGTGCCATTCGTCATAATTTAGGAGATGAATTGGGACAGATCAAAGTACCTACACTTTTAATTTGGGGTAAAAATGACAAAGTCACTCCTCCATTTGTGGCAGAAGATTTCCATAAGTTAATTCCAAATAGCGAATTAGCATTTATTGATCAATGTGGACACGCACCAATGATGGAAGTGCCAGTTGCATTCAATCAAATCTTAGAAAAATTCTTACAAGCACACGCTAAATAATTATTATGCTAGCTGCAACCATTACTGTGCAAGGCTTCCCCCTGCTACAATTAGAGGATAAAGTGCGTTTTGCATTACAATGTATGGAGGATTTTGATGTGCAAGAATTAGCAGTTGTAAAGGATGATTATTTTTTAGGTTTAGTACAAAAAGCAGATTTATTGGATGCAGATGCATCTTCGGCTTTAATGGTTTTATCGGATCAGTTTAAAAAAATTATGCTTTTAGATACGGCACATTTTTTAACAGCTTTAGACTTATTTTCAAAACACCATTTGAGTATTTTGCCTGTATTGAATGAACAACAGGAATGCATTGGAATGATTCCTCAAAAGAGTTTAAANGATGCTTTNGCTAAATTTTTAGGAGTGGATGTGCCTGGTGCAATTATNGTGCTTTCGGTTGCGCCATACCAATATTCATTNGCNGAAATGTCCAGATTAGTTGAATCAAATAATGCGCAAATTGTTCAGTTGAATAGNTATTATGACGAAACAAATGGGGCNATGATTATCACGCTAAAAATCAATAAGGACGAAGCGCAGGCAATCATAGCAACNTTCCANCGTTACGATTATCAACTTGTACAATATTTTGGTAAGACCCCTTTGCACAATGATATTGAAGCGCATTACCATCACTTAATGAATTACTTAGATGTTTAAGTCTACCAGCTTCAAATTCTTATTCCTTCTATTTATATGGATTGGTCAAATTGGATACACTCAAGTTCATGCTCAAATTAAGATCAGTGCAATAGAAATCACAGGAAATAAAAAAACAAGAGATTATATTGTAAAAAGAGAATTACCTTATAAAGTCGGGGACCTATTGTCAAAAAACGACCTCGATTCACTCAATATTGTTGCGCAACAGCAATTATTTAACACAGCACTTTTTTTAGAGACCGTTGTCTCAACTGATTTGCTTGATAGTGCTTCGGCAAAAATCAAGATTCAATTAAAAGAACGTTGGTATTTTTTTCCTATACCTTATTTTAGATGGGTTGATCGAAATTTTAATCAATGGTGGAATGAACAAAATAGAAGTTTAGATCGCGTAAATTATGGTATTAATCTTAGACAAGCCAATGCCACAGGAAACAATGATAAGTTAACAGTAGGCTATATTACAGGCTATACGCATCAAGCAATCGTTCGATATCAATTGCCCTTCATTGATAAGCAATTAAAATACGGGATGGGTTTTGGTTGGGCACAGTTCAATCAAAAAGAAGTGAATTATGCTACGATGGGTAATAAGCAAGTTTTTTTTAGAACAGAAAATATAATTCGTGAAGGATATCGAGGGAATGCAAATTTAACCTATCGTCCTAATTTATTTGANAGACATGCTTTGCAAGTTGGATTTGGGAATGANTCTATTTCTGATTCAGCATATGCTATTGCTCCAAATTTATTACCCAATCACAAAAAATCATTTTCTTATGTAGATCTTAATTGGTCTTATTCAAAAGTTCGTTTCGATTACAATCCCTATCCTACCAAGGGTGCAAGTACTGAAATTGCTTTATCTCAAAGATTTTCAAAAGAAAGTAATTTATCTGCGATACAATTTAGACAGGTCGTAGCACATCCTATCACACCCAGTAGATTCATCTTTGCAGAATCTTTAACGATTGGAAGAACGATGCAAAAATCAAATTATAGTGATCGAAAATTAATGGGNTATGGATTGATGCAAATGAATGGGTTAGATTATTATGTTGTGGATGGCAATGCAGGCACCTTATTTAAAGCTGCATTACACCAAAAAATTGGAACTTATACCTCGAAAAATCCCTTTACAAAAAAGTTCCTCCCTTCAGTTAAATATACATTTTGGGTTAAAGTATTTACTCAATTAGGATATGTCTACAGTGCGGAAAAAAGTATAGCGAATCCATTGGCTAATAGTTTGTTAAGAACTGCTGGTATAGGAGTAGATTTAATTAGTATCTATGATTTTGTGTTAAATGTTGATTATAGTATCAATCAATTGGGGGACAAAGGATTATATTTGCACGGCGGAATTAATTTTTAACTTTGTTTCATGAATGTAGCTATTTATAGTAGAGGTGTAGACTTGGATCAGCAACAGTCTTTAAATGACTTGATTGCTGAATTGCAAAAACATGACATCACCATTTATATCTATGCAGATTTAATCAAAAAATTCAATTTGGTTACAGGTGCTAACAAAGATGCACTCATTGCATTTGGAGCTTCTTCCGATTTNCATAATAATATTGATTGTTTAATTTCCTTAGGGGGTGATGGAACGGTCTTAGACGCCATTACGCTAGTGGGCGATACATTGATCCCAATATTGGGTATTAATTATGGACGTCTTGGTTTTTTAGCAACGATTTCTAAAGATGAACTTTCTATTATGGTAGAAGCTTTAGTCAATCGTTCTTATGTGATAGATAAAAGATCATTGTTGCACTTGGATAGTAACCTGCCAATTTTTGAGGGCACGCCATTTGCTTTAAATGAATTTGCAATTCATAAGCGTGANACTTCGCCAATGATTAAGATTCATACTTATTTGAATGGNGAACTTTTAAATTCCTATTGGGCAGACGGACTGATTATTGCTACACCTACTGGTTCAACCGGTTACAACATGAGTTGNAATGGTCCTATTTTATTTCCTGACTCATCTAGTTTTGTCATNACTCCAGTAGCGCCACATAACTTAAACGTACGATCAGTAGTAGTTCCAGACAGTTCGGTAATTTCATTTGAAATTGAAGGACGAACCGAGGAATTAATTTGCGCATTAGATGCAAGAAAAGAAATTGTACCNATTGGTATTCAAATTGCAGTTAAGAAAGAAGCATTTTGTGTGCACTTTATTAGATTGAATGAAAANAGTTTCTTATCTACATTAAGAACAAAATTGACTTGGGGGTTCGATAAAAGAAATTAAACATGCTAAAACAAATTTTAATTTTTTGTTTTCTGTTTGGCATGACGCATTTCGCTCAAGCACAGCACCTTCAATTGGTAGAGAATAGAGGTGAGATTGGATTATTTGGAGGGCAATCAAGTTATAGAGGTGATATTGCGCCAGACTTATTAAAGTTTAAAAATAATTTTGGGGCTTATTACAAAAAACAATTCAATGACTATGGAGGCTTTAGATTAAACTACGAGCAGATCCAAATAGGAACCAANGATACCCTTTCAGAAAATATTTATGCAAAAAATAGAGGGTTCTTTTTTTCAAGAAACTTCCATGACATCAGNTTGATGGGGGAGTTTTATTTTACAAGATTTTTACCTGGTAATAAAACGTATCGTTTNACACCTTATTTAGGTATTGGTGTTGGGTATCTTTTAGAAGCAAAAACTTCCAATATTGGAATAGATAGTCTAAGTACCTTACTTCGCCCCTTAAAAATTGACTCTGTTGTTTTTCCAAGCCTTGGTGCAAGCAAAGGGATTATTCATTTTCCAATACAAATTGGTTTTAAATTTAATTTGTCAAGACGATGGAATGTTTTTGGAGAAGCAATGTATCGATTTACATTATCTGATGAACTGGATTTCTTTCCTGACGGTCAAATGTTAGAGCAAAGACAAAAAAATGAAGCTGCAAGTCAATTTATGATTGGCGGATCTTTTGATGAAGAAAGAATTGGGGCGGGTAGTTTTATCAATAGATACCAAGGAAGTCGCTCCGGAAAAGATCAATTTTTCTCTGTCAAAGCTGGAGTCTCTTATAATTTGATAAAAATATACGGACCTGCAAAGGGGAAACCCGGTAGTAAAAGGTCAAAATTGTCTAGTTTAAAAGACAAGCAGTCCAACCAAAATAAGCCTGGATTCTTTAGCAGACTTAAATTTAAGCGTAAATAACCTGTTGATTTTCTTATTTTTGCAACATGGAAAATTTGGACTTACAAAGGCTGCCAAAACATATTGCCATCATTATGGACGGGAATGGCAGGTGGGCCGAGGAGCAGGGGCAGGATCGTTTATATGGTCATTATCATGGTGTGATTAGTGTTCGTAAAGTCGTAGAGGCGGCCACTGAAATAGGCATCCAGTACCTCACTTTATATGCATTTAGTACAGAGAATTGGGATCGACCTCAGGCCGAAGTGCTGGGTTTGATGTCGCTTTTTGTGGACACGATCAGTAAGGAAGTGCCAGATTTACATCAAAATAACATTAGACTACATTTTATAGGCAACTTAGATTTATTGCCAGATGAAGCAAGACAAGCCCTTGCAAGTGCAACCCAGATAACCGCACAAAATACTGGTTTACAATTAGTTATTGCATTAAGTTATAGCAGTAGGTGGGAAATCATTCAAGCAGCTAAGTCTCTTGGAGAGCAAGTAAAGGCAGGCCAATTAGATCCAACACAGATAGATGAAACCCATTTTGTACAAGCCTTATCTACCAAGGCCTTTCCAGACCCCGAGCTCATGATCAGAACTAGTGGAGAGCACCGAATTAGCAATTTTCTGCTATTTCAGTTGGCTTATGCAGAGCTTTATTTTACAGAAACCCGTTGGCCTGCTTTTGGAAAAGAGGCATTTATAGCAGCTATTTTGGATTATCAGTCCCGAGAACGCCGATTTGGTAAAACAAGTGCCCAAATCAACCTAAATACATAGAATTTTCATGTGTTTTTTTGGCTTTTTAACAAAGACTTTGAAATATTACGAGTAATTTGCGCCTCTTATAAATTATACATATATAGCCCCACCAGCAGATGCAGAAATTGACCCAGTTTACTATAGGAATACTATCCTTACTTATCTTATCCACTTCTAGTTTTGCCCAAGACCAAAAAGGGCAGGACTCGGTTAGCCAGATCAATGTTAAGTTGCTGGGTATTTTGAATCAAAAAACACCTTCTAAGTATAAGATTCGTTCTGTTAAAGTAGTTGGTAACCAATTCTTTGACGAAAACTTATTGCTTTCATTGTCCACCCTGAACGAGGGAGATGAAGTGGCTTTACCAGGGGGCGATAATTTTGCGAAAGCCATTCGTAAATTAATGGATCAAAATTATTTTAGTGATGTAAGTGTTTATTTGACAGATGTGAAAGGAAATGAAATTGATGTAGAAATCAATGTAGTAGAAAGACCAAGATTGGCACGTTTTAATTTCACAGGTATCAAAAAATCGGAGACCGAAGAACTTTCTGGAAAAACAGGTTTGACACCCAATAGAGTCGTGACTGATAATATGCGCATCACTGCGATTGAAGGCATTAAAAAATTCTATGCAGAAAAAGGTTTTCAAGATGCGAGTGTCCGAATCAAAGAAACAAAAGATTCAATTCGTAAAAATCAATTGGTGCTTGATTTTATTGTAACCAAAGGACCAAAAGTTAGAATTAATAATATCAATTTTGGAGGCAACTTAGTTGATGAGACTAAACTAAAGAAAAGTTTAAAAGAGATTCACGAAAAATCTCGCTTAACCTTGTTTCCAGTNAATGATAAGCCTGCCATTGTAAAGACAACGCCTTACACTTTTGAACAATATTTAAAAGAGCGTGGTTACTTGACGTTTTCAAAAACAAAAAAAATATTAAATCCATACGTAAGAATTGGATTCTCGTCCTCTAAGTATGACATTAAAAAATACGACGAGAGTAAGGACAACTTATTGAACTACTATAACTCTTTAGGATTTAGAGATGCAGTGATTGAAAAAGATACAATATATCATAACGCAGTTGGGCATTTAAATATTGATATGCAAATCAAAGAAGGACGAAAGTATTTCTTTGGTAATATTACCTGGAGAGGTAATACAAAATATCCTGATTCAGTCTTGTCTAGTATACTGAATATTAAAAAAGGAGATATCTATAATAGAGAAATCTTTTTTAATAAATTAGGTAAAACTCCTACCGCAGAAGGTGGAGATATCAGCGGTATTTACCAAGATGATGGTTATTTGTTTTTTAGTATCAATCCAATTGAGACAGCTGTATACAATGACACAATCGATTTTGAAGTAAGAATTCAAGAAGGTCCTCAAGCAACCATCAAGACCATTCGAATTGCTGGTAACGAGAAGACAAAAGATTTTGTAATTCGTCGAGAAATCAGAACAGTGCCAGGTGATAAATTTAGCCGTTCATTATTGATTCGTTCTCAACGTGAGATTTCTCAATTAAATTATTTTGACCAAGAAAAAATCAAAATCGATCCTATTCCTAATCCTGAAGANGGAACAGTGGATATCAATTATGGAGTAGAAGAAAAGTCTAGTGATCAATTAGAATTGAGTGCTGGATGGGGAGGTTTTATTGGCTTAACGGGAACTTTAGGGGTGACTTTTAATAATTTCTCTTCTAAAAATATTTTCAAAAAATCGGCCTGGGATCCATTGCCAATGGGAGATGGACAAAAATTAAGTCTTCGTTTTCAAAGTAATGGTAAGGCATTTAGATCAACTAACTTCTCATTCACTGAGCCTTGGTTTGGTGGTATCAAGCGTAATTCTTTAACAGTAAGTGTATACAATACAAAATTTGGACAAACCTTTGATCAATTGACAGGGATGTTTGATCCTAATGCGGCTGATTCAAGGTATATTTCGACTACTGGTGCTACGGTTTCTTTTGGTCGTCAATTGGCTTGGCCAGATGACTTTTTCTCTTTAAGTATGGGATTAAACTATACGCGTTATACCTTAAAGAACTATGCAATTGATCCTTTCAATCTGCCTAATTTTGATAATGGTATTGTAAATAATTTAAACTTCAGAATTGCATTACAAAGAACTTCGGTCGATCAACCTTTGTTCCCAAGAACAGGTTCTACATTTTTATTGAGTGGTCAATTGACACCACCTTATTCTTTGTTCGATCCTAATTTTGCATATAAACAGAATCCATATGAATTATTAGAATACCATAAATGGCGTTTTAATGGAGAGTGGTTTGTGCCATTAGGTAAGCCAGCAGGAGAAGATCGTAATAAACAATTTGTGTTGAAGTTTGCAGCTAAATATGGTTTTGTAGGAAGGTATAATTCAGAATTAGCGATTTCTCCATTCGAGCGATTNCAAGTGGGAGATGCAGGTTTAAGTAATCAGTTTGCATTNNTAGGTTTTGATATCATTGCACAAAGAGGTTATCCAGTATATGAATCCTCTAATCCAAAAATCAATCCTGATCAACAATCTTCAAGACAGAAGTTTACCATTTTCAATAAGTATGCAGTTGAACTTAGATACCCATTAAGTTTGGCTGCAAGTAGCACCATTTATGCTTTGGGCTTTTTTGAAGCAGCCAATGGATGGTATAGTATGAAAGAGTACAATCCATTTAATCTAAGAAGATCAGTTGGTGTGGGTATGCGTTTCTTCCTTCCGATGTTTGGTTTGCTTGGATTTGATTATGGTATTGGTCTAGATCGTTTAAACGGTACCAATTCATTGAAGGATGCAGCTAGATTTACATTTATGTTAGGATTTGAACCAGAATAAAATCACTCCATTACCAAAAATAAATACCTAGATTATGAAATATATCAAATTGTTTTTATTGGGTGCTTTACTCCTTAGTTTATCCTTTACTGCAGAAGCACAATCAAAATATGCAGTAATCAATACGAAGTATATTTTAGACAAAATTCCTGAATACAAGGAAGCAGATAAAAAATTAAAAGCCTTGGGTGATCAGTGGCAACAAGAAATTGATGAGCAACAAATGATCTTGGACAAAATGTACAAGAACTATGAAGCGGAGCAGTTTATGTTGTCAGAAGATTTGAGAAAAAAGCGTGAAGATGAATTGTTTATGAAAGAAAAGGCTTTGCGCGAGTTACAAAAAAAGCGATTCGGATACGAGGGGGATTTGTTCAAAGAGCGTCAAAAATTAGTGAAGCCAATTCAAGATAAGGTCTATAATGCTGTTCAAAAAATGGCTACCGCCCGTTCGTATGACTTCATTTTAGATAAAAGTGAAGGAATTACCATTATATTTGCAGACCCTAAGTTGGATAAAAGTGACGATATTTTAAAAGAGTTAGGGGTCATCAATAATTAAACAAACAAACAAAAATAGACATGAAGAAAGTTTTATTTGCAGCCATCTTGTTAGTGGCATGTTCTTTTGGCAACAGCGCTACTGCACAAACAAAAATTGGTTATTTCGATGACCAAAGCGTAATCGCATTATTCCCTGGTATCCAAGAAAAATTAGATACAGTATTAAACTCTTATGCGAAGGATTCTTTACAAGACGAGTACAACTATACTTTAAAGGATTACCAAGTAAAAGATAGTATCTACAAAAGAGATTCTGCTGATTTGTCTAAAAGACCAAAGGCTTTACAAATGGCGACCGACGATTTAAATCGTTTAAAATACAAGTTGATCAACTGGCAACAGTACCAACAACAAATGATGGAGCAAAAACAAGAAGCTTTGTTATTGCCATACAGACAAAAAATTGCACAAGCTTTGAGCGAAGTGGTTGCAGAGCAAAAATATAATTTGGTTTTAAAGTCAGACGCTTTGTCTCCTTATGCTCAGCCATCTATCGCTGATAACTTAACGATCCGTGTTGCTTTAAGATTAAAGCTTCCAGTTCCTAAGGATATCGAA
>JGI25921J50272_10000741_pt1 | contig 10767 bp, 9 predicted proteins | sample LauGreSu1BDMLBSD_2_FD_50272 | JGI IMG/M metagenome (IMG submission 50272) | reverse complement strand
ATAGGCCACAAGCGCAGCAGCACAGACAAGCTGTAGGCCAAGGCGTTTAGCGGTGAGCGCCCCAGCGCTTGCCGTGTCGTTAAAATCGAGTGAGACCGAATAGATAAACGCGATGAGCAATAAGGGGCCGAAAAGTAAGAGGCCTTCGTAGACCATGCTCATGAAGCGGCGCCAGACTGAAGCGGGGGCGTACGGGGCCAAGGCCATCAGGGCATCTTGGGGCTAAAACGGTTTATCGGATGTCGTAGAGAGCGCTGAACGCGGCCTTGTCTGCGCCGGCCCCTGGGGGCTTACCTTTTGGTCGGGCGTTGGCGAGGCATCAGCGATTTTCTGGGCGGCCAACTCCACGAGTCGAGCGCGCTCTGCTGGTGAGAGTTTCTGGTACTCGTTCCATTTCATGATCCGCACTTCCTCGGGGACAGCCTCGACGACGCTATCAAAAATCGCGCGCGCTTGTTGACGATCTGAGGCGGGCATTGACACCCACTCCTGCATTCGTTCTTGGGCGCGTNCCTGCTCATTGGGGGTGAGCAGATGAAAGCGGTCTGCGATTTTTAGCCATTTTTTCTTCCGGGTAGGCTCAAATGTGGTCCAAAGAGATTCGAGTGGGGCAAGCGCTTCGCGTTGGTTGTTGGTTAGTTTTGTCCAGGCCAGTGTCTGGCTATTTTTGGCGCCCGGAAACAACTGATCAAGCGACCAGAATTCACGTATCGCAATGCTTGCGCCGTTCACCAGGGAGGTCACCGAGGTGCTGGCCGGCTGACCGAGCCCCTCTTCTTGGAAAACAAGAAATCCGGGATCAAGGTAAGCCTGAACCGGTAGCCGATCTACGATCATTTTCTGGTCAATCGCGGCGATGCGCCCGATATCTAAGTCTAGCGATGTCCGCTGCGCGCCATTGAGCGCGATTAGGACCCCGATAAAGGACGCGAACGTTAGGCCCACCCCCCAGATCGCGGTTGGGCTAGAAAAACGCTTACGGAGATGGGGCTGCCCCGCCTTTAGTTGGGCGGCATTGAGGGCCTTCTGGCGCGCTGCTGCGAGGGATGCTGTGACACGCGGGGGGAGATTTGCGCCAGACTGCTCAAGCACCTGTCGGGTTTTGTAGATTAAATCGTCGTCCATGGGGCAGGTCTCCTGGTGCTGATACGGTGGCTAGGGCTTTAAAAAGCTTAGGGTCTCAGAGAGCTTTTTCATTGCCCGCGAGCAGTGTGTTTTAACGCTGCCTTCAGAGCATCCCATGGCCAGGGCGGTTTGTGTAATGTCCAACCCTTCCCAATAACGCAGCAGGAAGGCTTGTTGTTGACGCAGGGGTAAATCTCCAATCGCTGCGTTGAGCTCGGCCTGAACCTGGCGCTGGCTCATTCGTGCCTCGGGCTCCCGATGGGCCTCGTCGGCAATGTCGATCAGTAGGGTATCGGAATAGTCGCTCGATTCAGGGTCCTGGCCGGCCGGCACCAGCTCACTAAAGAGGCTTAACCATGCCCGTCGGACCTTTAGCCGGCGGTGGTGGTCGAGGATCGCATTTTGCAAAATCCGCTGAAATAGCATTGGCCACTCCGTTGGATCGTGGTGACCGTATTTTTCCGCTAGCCGCATCATGGCCAGCTGGACAATATCAAGGGCGGTTTCCTCGTTTTTTACCCCAATCATGGCGATTCGAAAGGCTCGGCGCTCTGTGGCGACAAGAAAATGGTCTAAAGCCTTTGAATTCATGCCGATATGTTAAATTAGTCAGCTTGACCTTGCCGGTACTGGTCCCACAAGGGCCAGCAACGGCGATCCGTCAACTCAAAGCCCTTGTCGCAAGGTCTGTGTCGCAAGCCCACTAGCTCGATGAGTTAGGGGAGCGGGTGGTACCGGCGGGCAAGGATCACTGGAACTTGATAGGACCGAAAACCTATGGAAATCACTGGCGCAGAAATCGTCATCCGTTGCCTGCACGAAGAGCAGGTTGAACACATCTTCGGCTACCCCGGCGGGGCCGTTCTCTATATCTACGACGAGATATACAAGCAAAAGAAGTTCCAACACGTGCTCGTTCGGCACGAACAGGCTGCTGTGCATGCGGCGGATGCCTATGCGCGATGCACTGAAAAGGTAGGCGTCTGCCTGGTCACGAGCGGGCCCGGGGTGACGAACGCCGTCACGGGAATCGCGACTGCCTTTATGGATTCCATACCGATGGTGATCCTGACCGGCCAGGTGCCAACCCATGCGATCGGCCTAGACGCCTTTCAGGAATGCGATACCGTTGGCATTACTCGGCCGTGCGTGAAACATAACTTTCTTGTAAAAGATGTCCGCGATCTGGCCACCACGATCAAGAAGGCGTTTTATCTAGCGCGCACCGGCCGGCCCGGCCCGGTGCTCGTGGACATTCCAAAAGATATCACCCGCGATCGTTGCAAGTTCGATTACCCCAAAGAGATCTCAATGCGCTCGTATAACCCGGTGATCAAGGGTCACTCGGGGCAGATCAAGAAAGCGGTGCAGTTGATGTTGTCGGCCGAGAGGCCCATGATCTACACGGGCGGTGGAATTATTCTCGGCAATGCATCGCCAGTGCTGCGCGAGCTGGTCGATCTGCTGGGATACCCGTGTACGAATACGCTAATGGGCCTGGGGGCATACCCCGCGACCAATGAGAAGTTCCTGGGTATGCCCGGTATGCATGGGACCTATGAGTGCAACATGGCCATGCAGAACTGTGATGTTCTTGTCGGTATTGGAGCGCGGTTCGATGATCGCGTGATCGGGAACCCGAAGCACTTTGCGCAGAATCCCCGCAAGATTATCCATGTCGATATAGATCCCTCATCGATATCAAAGCGCGTCAAGGTTGATTTGCCAATCGTTGGTGATGTCACTGAAGTGATGCGCGAGATGATCGCACTGATTAAAGAGTCGANCGCTGCCGGCCATGGNACGAACAAAAAAGCATTGGGTCACTGGTGGGAGCAGATCGCAGGNTGGCGAACTAAAAAATGTCTGGCCTATGACCAGGGTCCCGATGTGATCAAACCCCAATATGTTGTTGAAAAACTATGGGAAGTCACTAAGGGGGAGGCATTCATCACCTCGGATGTCGGTCAGCACCAGATGTTTGCTGCTCAGTTCTACAAGTTTGATTACCCTCGACGTTGGATTAATTCCGGGGGGCTGGGCACGATGGGCGTTGGTCTACCCTATGCGATGGGCGTGAAACTCGCCCACCCGGATGCGGATGTGGCCTGCGTGACGGGTGAGGGCTCTATACAGATGTGTATTCAAGAGCTCTCCACATGCCAACAGTATCGTCTGCCCGTGAAGGTGATTAATCTGAATAACCGTTACCTAGGAATGGTGCGTCAGTGGCAGGAGATCGAATACGAGAGCCGCTATGCAGAGTCCTATATGGATTCTCTGCCAGATTTTGTAAAGCTGACTGAGGCCTATGGCCACGTGGGAATGCAGATCACGAAGCCTTCCGATGTGGAGCCAGCGCTCAGGGAGGCATTCAAGATGAAAGATCGGCTGGTCTTTATGGATTTCATTACCGACCGTGAAGAGAACGTCTGGCCGATGATTCAGACAGGCAAAGGCCTCTCTGAAATGCTGTTGGGTTCAGAAGACCTCTAAGGAGCCCATTAATGAGACATATTATTTCTATTTTGGTAGAGAACGAACCGGGAGCGCTATCGCGCGTGGTGGATCTCTTTGCTGCGCGCGCATACAACATTGAGACACTTACGGTGGCACCTACTGAGGATCCCTCGTTATCTCGGATGACAATCGTCTCAAAAGGTAGTGATGACGTGATTGAGCAGATCACCAAGCACCTCAACCGATTGATTGATGTCGTCAAGGTTGTGGATCTGGTTGAGCATCCCTACATTGAGCGCGAGCTGATGCTGATTAAAGTTAGGGCGGTTGGCAAGGAACGTGAGGAGATGAAACGGATGGCGGATATTTTTCGGGGCCGTATCATTGATGTCACTGAGAAGACCTACACCATCGAGTTGACGGGAGACAGTCGTAAGTGTGATGCGTTTATTGAGGCCTTGGATTCAGAGTCGATTCTCGAGACAGTTCGAACGGGGTCGTCAGGGATTTCTCGCGGGGATCGAATTCTTAAGGTATGACACTTGGCGATTGACTCTCGCACTAGGTTGCAGGTTGTTTGACGAATAAAAATTCTTACTTGTAAAGGAAAAAAGATGAATGTGTTTTATGACAAAGATGCTGATCTCCCCCTGATTAAGGGAAAGAAAATTGCAATTATCGGCTACGGCTCGCAGGGCCATGCGCACGCACTCAATCTCAATGACAGTGGCTGTAAGGTGGTGGTTGGGGTTCGCAAGGGTGGGCCATCCTGGGCNAAAGTCGAGAAGGCAGGTCTGAAGGCGGCTGAGATTAAAGACGCAGTTAAGGATGCTGATGTTGTGATGTTGTTGATGCCCGATGAGAANATCGGTGCGGTCTACGCCAACGAAATCGCCCCTGTCATTAAGCAAAATGCAGCACTCGCGTTTGCCCATGGGTTTAATGTCCACTACGGACAGGTCACGCCAAGGGCAGATCTCGATGTCATCATGATCGCTCCGAAGGCGCCCGGTCATACGGTTCGTGGCACGTACGCCCAGGGTGGTGGGGTGCCGTGTCTGATTGCGGTTCACCAAGATACAACGGGCAATGCCCGCGCCATTGCCTTATCCTATGCCAGCGCAATTGGCGGGGGCAAGGCAGGAATTATTCAGACGAACTTCCGTGAGGAGACTGAAACGGATTTGTTCGGCGAGCAGGCGGTGCTCTGCGGGGGTACTGTCGAATTGATTAAGGCGGGGTTCGAGACCCTGGTCGAGGCGGGTTACGCGCCAGAGATGGCGTACTTTGAGTGCCTCCATGAGCTCAAGCTTATTGTGGATCTCATTTACGAGGGCGGTATTGCGAACATGAACTACTCGATTTCGAATAACGCGGAATTTGGCGAATACGTGACCGGACCCAAAGTNGTGACTGAGGACACCAAGAAGGCGATGAGAGAGGCCTTAACCCGGATTCAGACAGGCGAATACGCGAAAGAGTTTATTCTNGAGAATCGTGCTGGTGCGCCAACATTGCTGTCCCGTCGGCGCCTNATGGCGGAGCATCCNATTGAGCAGGTGGGCGAGCGTCTGCGNGCGATGATGCCCTGGATTAAGGCCAACAAACTGGTTGACCAGACTCGTAATTAAGCGCTAGATCTATGGCCGACCAAGACGTTCGTCACTACCCTCATCCCGTTATCGCCCGCGAGGGATGGGCTTTTGTCGGGCTGAGCCTTTTTCTTGCGCTCGCTGCAACTATCGTAGGTCTGGAGAGTGTGGCGTTGTTGCTCTGGATTATTGCGATTTTTGTGATTCAGTTTTTTCGGGATCCGGCACGTACCCCACCGCTTGGCGAGGGCCTGATTACCTCGCCTGCCGATGGTAGGGTCGTGGTGGTGGAAAAGGCCCAAGACCCCATCACTGGAGCCGACAGCCTCAAGATCAGTGTATTCATGAACGTATTTAATGTTCATTCGAATCGGTCACCAATTGCCGGTCGGGTGACCGAGGTTCGCTATTTCCCCGGCGCGTTTCTGAATGCAGCGGTCGACAAAGCATCGGAGCAAAATGAGCGTAATGCGATCATCATTGAAGATTCTCAGGGCCGGCGATTGACCTGTATTCAGATTGCGGGCCTCGTCGCCCGGCGAATTCTCTGTTACGTCAAGACCGGCGATACCCTGTTGCGTGGGGCTCGTTATGGATTTATTCGGTTCGGTTCCCGGGTCGATATCTATTGCCCGATCGGAACGCAGGCGCTTGTATCGGTCGGAGATAAAGTCTCTGCGCATTCGACGGCGCTTGCGCGTTGGTCAGACGCATGAACCAGCGATTACCCCGGCGGCGCACGAGCATTTATCTGCTGCCCAATTTATTCACAACGGGCTGTTTGTTTGCGGGTTTTTTCTCAATTGTTCAGGCCTTCAATGGCCGCTTTGCCGAGGCCGCAATCGCGATCTTTGTGGCGATGGTGCTCGATAGCCTNGATGGNCGTGTTGCNCGGCTCACCAACACCACCTCTGATTTTGGTGCGCAGTACGACAGCCTTGCGGACATGGTGTCGTTTGGCGTTGCGCCCGCCTTGGTTATCTACATCTGGTCGTTGCAGAGCATGGGTAAGTTGGGATGGCTTGCTACTTTTGTCTATATCGTTGGTGCGGCGCTCAGGCTTGCCCGCTTCAATACCAATATCAATATTGTCGATAAGCGGTTTTTCCAAGGAATGCCAAGTCCTGCTGCAGCGGCGCTCCTCGCCGGGCTTGTCTGGGTGGCGACTGATTTACGAGAGACCAAATGGATTGACTGGTCAGCGAAAGACCTTCGTTGGGTAGTCTGGTCCGTCGCGGTCTACGCCGGCCTGACTATGGTCTCCAGCGTTCCGTTTTATAGCTTTAAAGATCTCAACCTACGTAAGAGCGTTCCGTTTGTCGTAGTTTTCCTCGTGGCGATGGGCCTGGTTCTTATTTCTCAGGATCCCCCGACCCTCCTATTTCTGCTGATGCTGGCCTACAGCGTCTCGGGCTGGGTGTTGTTTTTCTGGCGCAAGGCCCGGGGTGAGCGGGTGGAAGTGTTTGCAGATGATCAACAAAAAGATTTATAGTCGCACCCTATGAAGTCCTACTTCCTTGCCCTCTCTCTACTTCCTTGCCTGGGTCGACTGCGCCTGGCGCGCTAAGACACGACCCCAACCGGCAACGTCTGCGCCGGCTCTCAGTTTCAGCAGACCGTTACAGAACCCAAATTTCTACTGATTTGATTTGCAAGATCTCCCGGTTTGAGATCGATACACAAGGAGTTACGTCATGAGTGACCATTTAATTATTTTCGACACCACTTTGCGCGATGGAGAACAGAGTCCCGGCGCCTCAATGACCCGAGATGAAAAGCTTCGCATCGCCAAGCAGCTAGAACGCTTGCGCGTTGATGTGATCGAGGCAGGGTTTGCCGCAGCGAGCCCAGGGGATTTTGAAGCGATCCGGGGGATTGCCGAGACCATCAGAGAGAGCACGGTCTGCTCATTGGCGCGAGTATCGGAGAAAGATATTCGTGCTGCTGGTGAGGCGATAAGACCTGCCGCAAAGCGTCGTATTCATACCTTTATCGCGACGAGTCCGATTCATATGGAGAAGAAACTCCGAATGAGTCCGGATCAGGTGGTTGAGGCTGCCATCAAGGGTGTTCGAATGGCGCGCGAGTACACCGACGATATTGAGTTTTCGGCCGAAGACGCGATTCGAAGCGATATCGACTTTCTGGTCCATATCTTTGGCGAAGTCATTAAGGCAGGTGCGACCACGATCAATGTCCCGGACACGGTTGGCTATAGTGTGCCGGGAGTCCTTGGGGAACGATTCAAAGCCTTGATCACGCGCACACCCGGTGCGGATCGTGTGGTCTGGTCGGCGCATTGCCACAACGATCTCGGTATGGCGGTCGCCAACTCCTTGTCGGCCGTGCTAAACGGTGCGCGTCAGGTGGAGTGCACGATTAACGGTCTTGGTGAGAGGGCAGGTAATGCCAGCCTTGAGGAGATTGTGATGGCGGTCAAGGTTCGCCAGGATATTTTTCAGTGTGATACCCGAATTGATACCACCCAGATCGTGAGTGCTTCCCGTCTGGTGTCGCAGATCACAGGCTACCCCGTCCAGCCCAATAAGGCCGTAGTTGGCGCGAATGCGTTCGCACATGAATCTGGTATTCATCAAGATGGCGTCTTAAAGCACCGAGAGACTTACGAGATCATGCGGGCAGAAGACGTGGGCTGGTCGGCCAATAAAATTGTTTTGGGTAAATTGTCGGGCCGTAATGCCTTTAAGCAACGCCTGACCGACCTGGGAATAGAGTTTGACTCCGAGCAAGCGTTAAACGAGGCCTTTGGTCGATTTAAGACACTGGCCGATAAAAAATCAGAGATCTTTGATGAGGATCTCCAGGCCTTAGTGTCGGGGGATTCGATCGCCGAGGGGGATGAACACTACAAGTTTTTGTCCCTCTCCCAACGAAGTGAGACGGGTGAAAAGCCTCAGGCGAGCGTCGTGTTCACGGTCGAGGGCAAGGAGGTGGCAGCCCACTCGGAGGGAAATGGTCCCGTGGATGCAACGGTTAACGCGATCGAGTCCAAGGTGGGTAGTGGGTCAGAGCTCCTGTTGTTCTCGGTCAACGCCATCACCACCGGGACAGAGTCCCAGGGGGAGGTCACAATGCGGCTGTCCAAGGCGGGTCGGATTGTCAACGGTGTGGGGGCTGATCCCGATATCGTCGTGGCCTCGGCCAAGGCCTACCTCAACGCCCTGAATAAGCTGGAGAGCAAGGTCTTGCGCCTAAACCCGCAATTGGTTTAAAAACCGTTATAATTCAAGAGCTTGCCNTACTTGGCAGGTTCTTAGCACGGCGGGCCCTGGCAGGCCCGGCCGCAAGTTCAACGGCATCTTTAGGAGATTCTCATGCCCGTCGCCACGTTAAATAAGCCAGACATCATGGCGCAGTATCAGCGTGCCAAAAACGATACCGGNAGCCCAGAGGTGCAGGTCGCGCTTCTTACGGCCCGGATTAATGATCTAACNGGCCATTTCAAGGCCCACGCGAAAGATCACCATTCCCGNAGGGGTCTGCTCAAGATGGTGAGCCGTCGTCGGAAATTATTGGATTACCTCAAGCGAACGAATGTCCAGGGCTATCGTTCGTTNATTGAGCGTTTGGGGCTGCGCAAGTAAGCAAAGCGAATTGGAGCCCTCGATCGCACCGACCCTGCCGACAAGATGTAAATGTCCAAAAATGCCTGCCCGGTATGTCGGTGCGGGCATTTTTACTTTAATGAGATAAGGAAGAATCGTAGTGTTTAATATTTCTAGAGAAGAGTTTCAGTACGGCCAGCACAAAGTGGTNCTGGAAACAGGGGAAATNGCCCGCCAGGCATCAGGCGCAGTAGTGGTGAATGTCGAAGACACGATCGTTTTGGCCACCGTGGTGGCCTCCAAGACCGCAAAACCTGGTCAGGATTTTTTCCCCTTAACGATTGATTACCTTGAGAAAACCTACGCTGCTGGCAAGATTCCCGGTGGTTTTTTCAAGCGAGAGGGCCGTCCTTCTGAGAAAGAGACGCTCACCTCCCGACTAATCGACCGGCCTCTGCGGCCCTTATTCCCAGACGGGTTTTACAACGAGGTTCAGGTCGTCTGCATGGTGATCTCACTGAACCCAGAGATTGATCCTGATATTGCCGCCATGATTGGAGCGTCCGCGGCAATGGCGATCTCCGGCGTACCTTTCAATGGCCCAATTGGTGCCGCGCGGGTGGGCTATATCGGTGGGCAGTATGTGCTGAACCCAACGGCAACCCAGCTCAAGACATCGCAGATGAATCTGGTTGTTGCAGGTACGGAGTCGGCGGTATTGATGGTTGAGTCCGAGGCCGATCAACTCTCCGAGGAGGTCATGCTTGGGGGCGTTGTCTACGGCCATGAGCAGATGCGTCATGCCATTGATGCGATTCATCGGCTGGTTGAGAAGGCAGGAAAGCCCGAGTGGGATTGGCAGCCGGCGCCGAAAGACGAGGCCTTGATCGCCAAAATTAAGGCCGTCGCCGAGGCGCCTCTGAAGCAAGCCTATGGGCTGCGTAATAAGCAAGAGCGATCCCAGAAGCTCAAGAGCATCTATGCAGAGGTCGAGGCGAAGTTCGCCCAAGAGTCTGCTGCATCTGGCCAGTCGCCGATTGATGCGAATCTGCTCAACGAGACCTTATTTGGCCTAGAGTCGAGTGTTGTGCGGTCTCAGATTCTTAACGGTGAGCCTCGGATTGATGGCCGGGATACCCGGACTGTTCGTCCAATCGAGATCCGTACAGGGGTTCTGCCGCGCGCCCATGGAACCGCGTTATTTACGCGCGGTGAGACCCAGGCTCTGGTGGTGGCAACACTTGGAACAAACCGCGATGAACAAATCATTGATGCACTCTCCGGTGAATATCGCGATCGATTCATGCTTCACTACAACATGCCCCCATACGCGACTGGCGAAACGGGCCGTGTAGGCACGCCGAAGCGCCGCGAGATTGGTCATGGCCGATTAGCCAAGCGTGCGTTGGCAGCAGTACTGCCAGACCCCACTGATTTTGCCTACTCGATCCGTGTCGTATCTGAAATTACGGAATCGAACGGCTCATCCTCGATGGCCTCTGTCTGTGGTGGATGTCTTGCAATGATGGATGCTGGGGTTCCATTAAAGGCCCATGTTGCAGGGATTGCGATGGGCTTAATTAAAGACGGCGCACGATTTGCGGTACTGACGGATATCTTGGGAGATGAAGATCATCTCGGTGATATGGATTTCAAAGTCGCGGGTAGTGAGACCGGCGTGACAGCCCTTCAGATGGATATCAAAATCCAAGGCATTACCAAGGAGATCATGCAGGTTGCCCTTGCGCAGGCGAAAGAGGCAAGGATGCACATTCTCGACAAGATGAAGGGTGCCCTTGATCACGCGCGTGAAGAGCTCTCCGAGTTCGCCCCCCGTTTGTACAAGATGAAGATCAATCCAGAGCGTATCCGCGATGTAATCGGTAAGGGCGGTGCCACGATTCGCGCCATTACTGAAGAGACGGGAACCCAGATCGATATCTCCGAAGATGGCTCGATTACCGTTGCCGCAACGACCGGTGATGCGGCTCGGGCGGCCATTAAACGTATCGAGGAATTGACAG
>JGI25921J50272_10000738_pt1 | contig 10786 bp, 8 predicted proteins | sample LauGreSu1BDMLBSD_2_FD_50272 | JGI IMG/M metagenome (IMG submission 50272) | reverse complement strand
TCTCCATTTATCTTTATTAAGGAAGGCCCAGATAATTATTTAGCCGCTGTAAGTACCCATGTTGAACCGATTTTAGTTGTTCAATCTGGAAGAGGCGCTCAAATTAGAAAAGCGAAATTTAAAGTGAGCAAAATGGTAGATGTGATGGGAACNAAAGCAGTGGGTACNAAATTGGTTGACTTTAGTAAAACCATTGAAATGGAATGGGAAAATAAAGTGGTCATCAAAGATCCTAATGATGAACAACCCGAATTGTTCTAAATTTATATAAAAGAAAGACTATGTCAACCGTAAAAGTGGGTGAGTTTAATTTATTGAGAGTAGATCGTAAGGTAGACTTTGGTTTTTATATGGATGATGGTGAAGAAGGTATTCTTTTGCCAAAAAGATTTGTTCCCTCAGGTTTACAAGTTGGAGATACGATTAGCGTATTTGTTTATCATGATTCTGATAATAGATTAATTGCCACCACCCAAGAACCATTGGCCGTTGTGGGAGATATAGCGGCTTTAAAAGTTGTTTCTGTGACAAGACAGGGTGCTTTTTTGGATTGGGGTTTAATGAAGGATTTATTTGTACCTGTTTCACAACAACTATCTACCATGAGAATTGGAGGGAAGTATTTAGTGAAACTATATATTGACGCTCAAACAGGCAGAGTAGCAGCGACAGAAAAAATTGATAAGCAAATTAGCAACGATGTTTTAACTGTAAAAGAAGGGGATAAAGTAAAAGTACAGGTTTATAGAGAATCTGAATTAGGATATGTAGTGATTGTCAACGGTGTTCACCAAGGCTTGGTATACAAAAATGAAGTTTTTACCCATTTGCATATTGGACAATACATTGAAGAAGCATTTGTGAAGAAAATTAGAGAAGCTAATAAATTAGATATTGGAATTGGTAAACAAGGAGTAGAAAAATTAACTGGAGATCAATCCACTATAGTTAGGTTATTAAAAATGCATAAAGGTTTTTTACCTTATCATGACAAGTCAAGTCCAGATGATATTTATGCATTTTTTGGAATGAGTAAAAAGGCATTTAAAATGAGTGTGGGTATTTTATACAAAGCAAAATTGATTACCATAGAAGAAGAAGGTATTCGATTAGCGGAAGAAGCACCCATTGAACAAACTCCTCAATAATAATATAAATTGATGATCATGGCAAAGGAAGTATTTATAGTAGCTGCAGTTAGAACACCTATTGGTTCTTTTGGAGGTTCTTTAAAATCATTTACTGCTACTCAATTAGGAGGTATTGCTATTAAAGGCAGTACTTGATAAAGTTCAATTAGATCCATCTTCAGTAGATGAAGTTGTTTTTGGGTCTGTCCTTCAAGCAGGTCTAGGTCAGGCGCCTGCTAGACAAGCTGCAATTTATGGTGGCTTGCCTCATAAGGTTATTTGTACGACGGTAAATAAAGTTTGTGCAAGTGGCATGAAAAGTATTGCACAAGCAGCACAATCTATTTTATTAGGAGATGCTGATATTATTATAGCTGGTGGTATGGAAAGTATGAGTAATGTACCATTCTATAATACCCATCAAAGATGGGGTAATAAATACGGAGATATTACTGTATTAGATGGGTTAGCAAAAGATGGTTTAGTAGATGTTTATGATAAAGTAGCTATGGGTAATTTCGCTGATCTTTGTGCTAAAGAACACGCTATATCTAGAGCTGATCAAGATGATTTTGCCGTAGCTAGTTATCAAAAATCACAATTAGCTACTGAAAAAGGACTATTTAAAGAAGAGATTGTGCCTATTGCAATTCCACAAAAAAAAGGAGATCCAATCATTGTTGATAAAGATGAAGAGCCATTCAATGTAAAGTTTGACAAAATTAATGCACTTCAACCAGCATTTACTAAAGAAGGTACAGTAACGGCTGCGAATGCTAGTACAATGAACGATGGAGCGGCAGCTGTTTTACTAATGAGTGGCGAAAAATTAAAAGCATTGGGACTTAAGGCAATTGCAAAGATTATAAGTTTTGCGGATGCTGAACATGATCCAAAATGGTTTACTACAGCACCTTCATTAGCCTTACCCAAGGCATTAACCAAAGCAAATATAACAATGGATCAAATAGATGCTTTTGAATTTAATGAAGCATTTTCAGTTGTAGGTATTGTGAATACTCAATTGCTTAAAATTGATGCTTCCAAAGTAAATATACATGGTGGGGCGGTCTCACTTGGCCATCCATTAGGTTGTAGTGGTGCAAGAATTATTGTTACTCTAGCACATATATTACAACACCATCAGAAACAATTTGGTGCAGCTGCTATTTGTAATGGAGGAGGGGGAGCATCAGCAATGGTGATAGAAAAATGTAATTAGTCTTTTTGGATCTGTTCAATGAGCTCATCCATCATGATACCATAATGACTTTCATCATAAGTGCACTCACCTTTTTTGATTAATAATATTTGAGGGGACTCATGGTGTACATGAAATATTTCAGCAATGGCATTAGAAATTGGTCTATAATTCAATAAGTCTAGATAATAAAAGTCCACACCTTCTGGTGCAGTTGACCTTTCAAATCTCGATAAAGCCATTTTTGAAATACTACAAGTTGTACTATGTTTAAATATTACTTGTGGTGTATTAGCCGAATTTAATTTGATGTTTTCTAATTGTGCTTCACTAGTCAATGGTATCCAGTTCATGAAAAGAATTTTTGCCGTAAAATTAGTCAAATTATTCCAACTATTTTAATAGAATTGAATGCTTAAACTTTTAATTGTTTAACTTCACAACATAATTAAAAGTATGCAGTTACAACTAAGCCATCCTATTTGTTTTCTTGACCTAGAAACTACTGGTATCAATGTAAGTCTTGATAAAATTGTAGAAATAGCCATTATCAAAATTATGCCAGATGGAACAAAGCAAATTAAAAGGAAATTGGTGAACCCGGAAATGCCCATTCCAGCAGCCGCATCTGAAGTACATGGAATTTCAGACGAAATGGTTAAAGATGCACCAACTTTTAAACAAATAGCAAATGAGATAAAACAATTTATTGAAGGAGCTGATTTGGCAGGATATAATAGTAATCGTTTTGATATACCTATGTTGAATGAAGAATTTTTAAGAGCAGGTATTCAAATTGATATGTTGTCAAGAAAATTATTGGATGTTCAAAAAGTGTTTCACATGATGGAGCAAAGAACGCTTTCAGCTGCTTATAAATTTTATTGTGATAAAAATTTAGAGGATGCGCACACTGCAGAAGCAGATGCAATGGCAACATTTGAAGTTTTAGAAGCTCAAGTGGTTAAGTATCCTCAGATTGGAAATACGGTTGAATCTATCGTAAAATTTACTGGTGAAGACCAAATCATTGACTTTGCAAGAAGGTTTATTTATGAAAATGGGGTGGCCGTTTTTAATTTCGGTAAACACAAGGGGAAACCTGTAACTCAAGTACTTAAGGAGGAACCACAATACTATGATTGGATGATGAAAGGAGATTTTGCGCTCCATACCAAACAAAAGCTGACAGAAATCCTAAATAAGTCGATATTAAATAAATAGTTTATATTTACACATCATACAATATAAAATCACTATACCCCCTAGTCAGTGAAAAAATTAGTCATCATACCAACTTATAACGAAAAGGAGAATATTCTTTCCATCGTTAATACAGTTTTATCTCTACAAGGGGAGTATGATATTTTAGTAATTGATGATGGATCACCAGATGGAACTGCTCAAATCATTAAAGACAATATCCCTAAACATCCTGGTAGATTATTTTTAGAAGAAAGAGCGGGTAAACTAGGCTTGGGTACTGCATATATTCATGGATTTAAATGGGCATTGTCCAAAGAATATGATTATATATTTGAAATGGATGCCGATTTTTCTCATAATCCCAAAGATTTAGAAAGATTATATACTGCCTGTGAAATTGATGGAGCTGATGTTGCTATTGGAAGTAGATACGTAAAGGGTGGTGCAACTGAAAATTGGCCCTTAGATAGATTAATTTATTCTAAAGGGGGGTCGGCCTACACGAGAATTATAACTGGTATGCCAGTAAAAGATCCTACCGCAGGGTTTGTTTGTTATAAAAGTAAAGTATTAGCTGCCATTAATTTAGATAAGGTAAATTTTATAGGATATGCCTTTCAAATTGAAATGAAATTTGCATCCTGGAGGTTGGGTTTTAAATTAAAAGAAGTGCCAATCACTTTTATTGATCGAAAAATTGGGGTAAGTAAAATGTCAAAAGGTATTATTAAAGAAGCCATTTTAGGTGTGCTAAATATGCAATGGCAACATATTACAGGTCGCTTTATCAAAAATATAAAGCGAGTTTATGTAAGTTTTTTTCTTTAGCTACTATATATTCTTATTAAAATCACTTTAGAATTCTAATATAAATCCTATTGTTGGAGTTATAAATACCTGATTGCCATCAGCTAAAGAGGGTATTGCATTAGAACCATCTTTATTGATAGGCTTTCCATCTGTAGTTTTGAAAGTTCCATCTGGATTAGATTCAAATATGTATGCACTTGGAGCTACACTGGTACTGCCATACCAATTGGTGATATCTAAGAAAAAATCCAAAGTGGCTTTTTTATAATAATATTTTTTATCTATTCTTAAATCACTAGAATTAAATGGATTCACTCTAAGCGTATTCAATCTTGAATAATCCAAAACGCCCTGTCTTAAAGTAAGAAAATTTAATCTACTTGCCACACTATCAAATGGGGTATAAGGAGTTCCACCTTGGAATCTAAATTTCAAACCTAATTCCCAATTCCTATTTAATTTATAGCCTGCAGTAAGGCTCAATAAATGAACATTCTCCCAAGCACTTGGAATAAACTTTCCTGAAAAATCTGTATAAGAACTTTTGAAATAACTATAGCTGGCAACTCCAAAAAATCGTTTGGTTAATTTTTGTTGTGCAAATAATTCAAATCCATAACTTCTTCCAAATCCTGTTGTGCTTATAGGTTCATTTCCTAAGATATTAAAATCAGCACCTAAATTAGATAAGCTAATTCCTTTTTGAATACTTATGGGTACTCCAAAGTATCTTTTAGCAAAAACTTCTACAGTGAATCTACTTGCATCATTGGGGATGTATTCTACTCCAGCGACATAATGATTGCTTCCGGTATAATCTGCATTTTTATTTACATAATTCCCGTTTAAATCTTTAAATCCAAGAACTGTTAAGGGAGCTACTTTAAAATATCTTCCAATGGATGCGTTTAAATTAATTTTATCCGTTAATACGTAACTCAACCCAATTCTTGGAGAAATTCTGCTCATAAAATCTTTTCCGGAATTATTAAAACCATTTCCATCCGTTCTAATACCAGCACTTATTCCTAATCTGTTATTAAATGCTCTCTTTCCCATTTGAAAAAATGCACCATATCTTTTAAATGCTAAGTCAGTAAAATAATTATATGTCAAAGGATTTGAAGATACTTGTCCTGTAGCTGTTGGGATAAAATTCTTTAAAATTTGGAATGTATAATTATCATATTCAACTGTTTGTAAATTAGCGCCAGTAGTCCATTTGATCCCTAAAAGGTTTTTTGTAATATCAAATCTTAATTTATTTTCAATCTCATTAGATCTAAATTGTAATGTTAATTCTCCTTTATTTTGAGATAAATTATCTTCATACTTTTCATTCACATTGTTTAAATGGTTTCTGCTCATACTCAATGTCCAAAATCCTTTATTGATTAATCTTTTGAGTGAAACTCCCATGGTATAGCTCCATTGATTAATAGAGGGACTTGAATTTAATGCATAAATTTTCTCTGGAGTTGCATTTCTGGGAGCTACAAAATAAAAATCGTCGATCGCCCCAATACCAAGGAATGTCAATGTAGTTTTTGGGTCAATTTGGTGAGTTATTTTATATTGAAAATCCCAGAAATTAGGACGAATAGGAAGGTCTAATACATAGAACAAATATTGTAAATAGCTTCTTCTTGCAGATGCTAAAAATGTTGTTTTGCCAGATTTTGATAAAGGACCATTGAATGTACTTGCAAATTCTGTTGCACCCATTCTGATATTGGTCTCTAGTTTTTTGGGATTCCCTCTTTTTTGTTTGAATTCAAATACAGATGACAATGCATTATCAAATTTTGCATCAAAAGCAGATGTAGATAGTTTTACTTCGTCAATGAATGAGACATTTAGAATTCCTTGTGGGCCCCCAGCACTTCCTTGCGTAGAAAAATGATTGATTACTGGAATCTCAATTCCATCCAAATAAAATACATTCTCATTAGGTGCACCACCTCTAACAATGATATCATTTCTAAATCCTGCACTTGTACTCGCCGATCCGGTTACACCAGGTAAAGTTTGCACCACTTTAGAAATATCAAAATTGCTTCCTGGGCTAGATTTAATTTCTTCGGCAGTTAATTTCTGTACACTTAAAGGAGTTTCCAATGATGCAGCTCTTACTGTTCTTCTATTGCCACCAATCAATACTTCCTTTAATGTGACTTCCTGGGGCAATAATTCAATCGTATTAATGGTCTCATTACCAGAACTTACCACCACATTGTATAAAGTGTAGGGGATACTTCCCAATGAGGTAAAAACTACCTGATACTGTCCAGTAGGAATATTATTTAATCGATAATTACCTAAACTATCTGAAATGGTTGAATAAGGCGTATTAAGAACTTTTATGGTAACACCAGCTATTGGATTTTGTGTGTTTTTATTAACGATCCAACCAGATATAGTACCCTTGGTTTGAGCATTTAAAATAAATGAACTACATAACACAGAAAGAATGACTAAAAAAGGCTTCATATTAAATCCAAAATTAATGTAATTTATAACAATTTATATTTTAAATAGTTTAACTATCTTAGGTGATCAAAAATTTAATCCATGAAGTTATTTTCTGTAGTTATTGCATGTTTTCTTTCTTTTGTGGCTTTTGCTCAAAAAAAGCCTTTGGACCATTCCGTATATGATCAGTGGCAGTCCATTAAAGAAACGGTAATGCATCCAAAAGGTCAATATCTTGCTTATACTATAGTTCCTCAAGAGGGGGATGGTGTTTTGATTGTAAGAAATACACAAACCAATANAGAATTTACCATTCCTAGAGCTGCTCAGGTAGTTTTTAGTGAAGATGGGAACTATCTTTTTGGTAAAATTAAACCGACATTTAATGAAACAAGAAAAGCTAAAATAGATAAGAAAAAGGCAGACGAACTTCCAAAGGATAGTTTATTTATTTATCACCTTAAGGATGCTAGTTTAGAGAAAATAGCTAATGTGAAAACATTTCAGATTCCTTCAAAATCAAATGGTGCAATAGTCTATTTGTTAGATAAAAAAGGTGACATTAATAAAGATGGTTCAGATTTAATCATATACAATTTAAAAACACTCTTCAAGCATACAGTTAAGCAAGTAAGTCAATATGCATTTAATCCAAATGGACAACAAATTATTGCATATCAAGTAGCCAACAAAGGTAATAGTGCAAAAGTTATTCTCTCTAATGTACAGGATTCAAGTTATAGAACATTAAGTGCTGGTATTTTTTCTGCAACTGGTTTTGTATGGGATGAATTTGGCAATCAAGCTGCATTCTATACAGAAAAAGATAGTACTAGTAAAGCTTTGCAAAAAAATTATCAATTGAATTATTTTAAATTGGGGATGGATTCTTCTATCGTTGCACTTTCAACTAGTCATCCTAGTATGCCTGTTCAATATGTTTTTGGAGCAGATAGAAAATTGCAATTTAGCAAATCAGGTGAAGTGATTGAATTAGGAATTCAGCCTATTATACCCGTTAAAGACACCAGTTTGCCAGAATTTGAAAGAGTAAGTTTAGACATCTGGCATTATGCAGATGATCAATTACAGCCAATGCAATTAAAAAACTTGGAAACTTCTTTAAAAGCAACAGAAAAAGTGCTGTTTACACCGAGTACTAATAAGGTCGTATATTTTGGCAAGTTGAATGATAGAAATATAAAAATTGGCAATGAAGGAGATGGAGCGTGGGCATATGTAACCATTGATTCATTGGATGCTCCATCTTTCCAATGGCAAGGTTTTACAAAAAAAGATATATATGGAATTAATACAAAAACTGGTGAAAGAAGATTGATCCATAAAAACTGGAAGGGTAGTTTGATTTCTTTATCTGCAGATGGTAATAAAATAGTTTACTATGAAGAGCAAGAAAAAAAATACTATAGTCATAATTTTATAACCAATAAGAAACTGGTTTTTGCGAAGGATATAAAGTTTCCTCTTTTCGATGAAGAAAATGATGTACCTGATGATCCGAATGCATATGGTATAGCAAAATGGATGAATGATCATCGTCATTTGATTGTATATGATAAATTCGATTTATGGTTAGTTGATGCTGAAGCGATTGAGCCTTCTGTACTTTTAACCAACGGCAGAAAGTCTTCCATTGTGTATAGATTTATTGAAACAAATGAAGAAAGAAAAGCAATTGCATTCAAAGATGCTTTATTATTAAAAGGGTATAATGAAATAAACAAATCAGAATCGATATCATATTTTGATATTGCGCAAAAGCAAATCAATTTGATTCAATCTTTTGATATGCATATCACAAACATAGTTGGTACCAAAAATATCAACGATTTAATTGTTTTAAAAGAAGACGAACATCAAGCTGCAAATATATATTTATATCAATTAAATAACATTCAACAAGATCCAAAAGCTATTGCTCAATTAAATATTCAACAAGCTAGTTATAATTGGTTAAATACTGAATTAATTAAATGGAAGGCTTACACGGGAAAGTCGGTAGAAGGTATATTATATAAACCAGAAGATTTTGATCCAAAAAAGAAATATCCAATGATTGTATATTTCTATGAAAGAAATAATCAGACATTGCATAATTATATTCCACCAACACCTACTGGNTCTAGATTAAATATATCTTTTTTTGTGAGTAGGGGTTATTTAGTTTTTGTACCTGATATCTGGTATAAAAATGGTTATCCTGGACAAAGTGCTTATGACCATATTGTAAGTGGCACTAAGGCCCTCATTCAAAAAGGATTTGTAGATAGCACAAAGATTGGTTTACAAGGTCAAAGTTGGGGTGGTTATCAAATTGCTTATTTGATTACTAAAACAAATATGTATGCTGCAGCTTGGGCAGGTGCTCCAGTGGTAAATATGACGAGTGCTTATGGTGGTATTAGATGGGGCACTGGAATGAATAGACAATTTCAGTATGAAAAAACACAATCTAGAATTGGTGCAACTTTATGGGAAAGACCAGATTTATATTTAAAGAATTCTCCATTATTTGAATTACCCAAAGTTCAAACACCATTGGTGATAATGAGTAACGATGCAGATGATGCAGTGCCTTGGTATCAAGGTATTGAAATGTTTACCGCGATGAAAAGATTGAATAAAAAAGTATGGTTGTTAGTATACAATAATGAGTTTCATAATTTAGTGGAAAGAAAAAATAAGAAGGATATTCAAATTAGAGAACAGCAATTCTTTGATCATTATTTGAAAGGCGCAGCAATGCCAGTTTGGATGTCTAAAGGAGTACCAGCTACCATGAAAGGAAGAACTATGGGCTTATAGATATTGGAACCATTGTCTATTGATATCCCATGCTTCAAAGTTTTTTGCAACTGCGGCTAAAAACTGAGTTCCTTGAGCTCCATCAACAATTCTGTGATCATAGCTCATAGACAAGTACATCATATGTCTAACCAGTATTGCATCTCCAGCAGGAGTTTCTACAACCACTGGTCTTTTCTTGATGGCGCCTAATGCTAAGACTGCCACTTGTGGTTGACTAATAATTGGCGTACCCATAATACTACCAAATGTACCCACATTGGTTACGGTAAAAGTACCATTTTGAGTATCTGAAGGTTTTAGTTGGTTATTTCTTGCAGCATTGGCTAATTGATTCACTGCTTTGGTTAAACCAACAATACTTAATTGATTAGCACCTTTGATTACTGGTACGATTAAGTTGCCTGATGGTAAAGCAGTAGCCATTCCAATATTGATATCTTTCTTGTATAGAATCTTGTCTCCGTCAATACTAGCATTAATTATTGGGAACTGTTCTAAAGCAGATGCAATCCCTTCTATAAACATTGGAGTAAATGTCAGTTTCGTGCCTTCTCTTTTTTCAAATAAATTCTTTACTTTATCTCTCCAAACCACCATATTCGTAACATCTACTTCAACAAAGGAAGTAACATGTGGGCTGGTATGAACGCTATCCACCATATGTTTAGCAATAAGCTTACGCATACGATCCATTTCCACAATTTCAACATTACCAGAGATAATAACATCTTCAGGCTGCGCTAATTTTTGATTGGCAGCATTCTGCATAAAATCTGGCAAAGGCTCATTGTAAATTTGAATTGGTTTGGACGCAATACTTTGTTCATTATTGAACGAAGTAGGTGTTGATTGTTCAGCCGTATTTTTTGGATTTATTTTTCCAGCTTTTTTATCAGCTATATATGCAATAATATCTTTTTTGGAAACCCTTCCTTGATTTCCTGTGCCTTGAATTTCTTGTAGCTCTTGCATACTAATACCTTCACTTTGTGCAATGCTAATGACCAATGGAGAGTAAAACTTTTGCTCTGTTGATTGATGTGAAATGGTATTTGTAACTGGACTTGGTGCAAATGGTACTTCTTCTTTTACATCAACAATTGCTACTGGTTTAGGAGCAGGAGTTGGTGTAGTAGGT
>JGI25921J50272_10000736_pt1 | contig 10809 bp, 13 predicted proteins | sample LauGreSu1BDMLBSD_2_FD_50272 | JGI IMG/M metagenome (IMG submission 50272) | reverse complement strand
TAGTTTTAATTCATTATAAACTGCTGGATATCAAGCTGAACTGTTAATCAGAGGGTCTCAGGTTCAAGTCCTGAAGGGGGAGCCACAGTGCACAAGAGGTCTTTTAAGACCTCTTTTTTGTTTTTAGAACCCTCCAAAACCCCTCTGGCACTCATTAAAACCTCAATTGGTGGTGTGTACTTCGGTGCTGCAGCTTTTCCTTTTTCAAAATGGACTTTTTCTGAAAAGATGCAGCTCAATATCTGTTTTTTGGTATTACCATCGACCTTCTTATACAATGAGGATAAATCTTCTAACGCCGGTACGTGTTTGTTTAGATACTCCTTGTAAGGTGAATGTTCCTCGTTCATATCCTTCAATTTTCGTTCATTCTCGAATACTTTGGTATCAATATTCATCTTCAACTCTTGATAATCCTGTGATGAAATTTTACCATCCATATACTCATTCTGAATACGTTCCTTTCGTTGTTTAAGGTTCGAAATTTCGTCTTTGGTCATTTGTATTGACTTCATTCTCATTGTGTCTTCTGCTTCGAACAAACGTTCTAAAATTGAACGGTAGGACTTGATTATTCTGGCTGAGAATTGAACCTCACTAAGTAGTCTTTCAATTTCGCTATGTGCGTGGTCAACAGGGTAACGAGGACATCTGTTTTTGGTGCAAACGTAGTAATGGTATATCTGTCCATTTCTACTTTTTGAACCATAGGCTGACAATGTTCTTCCGTGGATTGGACAAACCAAATGACCTTTCAATGGGTATAGTTCTGACTTGTCATCTTTGAACTTCATTTTACGTTTACGACCTTTAAGAACATCATTGGCCACCGCAAACAATTCGTCAGATATAAGTTGTGGATGAAGTCCTAATACAATTTGTTCGGGTTCACCTCGAAATTCTTTAACACGTATTTTGCCGGTGTAAGTAACGTTTCTAATAATATCAAGGAAACCATTTTTTGAAATGTTCATTCCTTGAGAATTCAACCACCTACGAATTTCATCAGCACTATAAGTTCCACTAGCCATTTTCTCAAATGCTTCCTTTATAAGTGGAGCATCAATACTAAAATCAAGAGTCGATTTATCATCTTCTGTTCTAACATTTTTATATCCCTTTGGGGCAATCCCGGTAAAGTAGCCTGAGCAACGAGCCTTATGAGAACATTCAAGGGTTCTTCGAGAGATACGGGAATTCTCAACCTGTGGTAACGCATAACCTATCGCTTGAAGTAATAATGCGTCAGGACTTGTATCATCGACCTGTCCTTCAAGAAATTCAACCGAACATCCCATTTCAGATAACTTGGTCGTTTCGGTAAAGGAAAGGATTAAATTCCTTGAGTAGCGGTCAGGTCTTAAAATTACAATTGAGTGAATGGGTAAAGATGTCTTTTGGCAGGACTTGATAAATGTCAAAATCTTTTTCCATTCAGGTCTACTTTCAAAATCTTTAGCTGAATAATCTTCACGATAACACTTGATGACATTGTAGTTTTTCATTCTACAATGACGTAGGATTGTTTCCTCCTGAAAATCTATTGAATGTCCAAGTGCCTGTTCATCGGTGGACACACGGCTGTAAACTAAAACGTTCTTCATTTTATGCTGCATCTTTTTGTAAATGGCTAATGTCGATAATTGAACTTGAATTGCCTTCGCTTAACGATTTTTTCTCCTCTAAGTAGATGCTGTACTCTATACGTGCTAGTTTATCCAGCAGAACCCATATTTCAAGGTTCTGCTGGTCTGACAAACTAACTCCATCTAAACTTAACTGGGATTTTAATTGGGAGGGGTTCATATCAAATATTAAGCAGCCATTGGTAATTCAATACTATTCTTAGACATATAGTACTCGAATCTGTCTTTACAGAATTTGTAGGACTCCTTGTCTATTTCATATGCAATGACATTTCGACCCATCGATAATCCAACTCCAATGGTTCCAGACCCGGCGAATCCATCACAGATTATGTCATTCGGCTTTGAATATGCCTCTATAAAAACTGAATAGATTTGTTCAGGTGCGGGTGCTTGGTGTCTAAATTCTTTATCGACCTCACTAAATTCTACTGGATTATGAACATTTGTGATAATCACATTTGGAATACAAGTCTCAGGTGTTGCTACATAAAATCCGCCACTTGAGGTTGGCATTATCTTGTATTCTCCAACTGAAGATTCTCGTTTTACTTCTTTGAAAAAGGTATCTGCTCCTGGTTTTCTCAATACAATTATTCTTTCGTATGAATTTACAAACCTTAAAGGGTGCGGTGCATACTGTTGGTTTTGCTTAACCCAAATCACAACATCAATAATCTCCCACCCTTCGTTTTTTAAAGCAGTTTCAACAGATGTACAAACACCATTATATCCACCTTTATACGTCTCTCCAAGTATCGTTACAAGGACTCCTCCAGGCTTCAATTTTTTCCATTTTTCCTTACAGAATAAGACAAAATTAGAAACGTATTCACCTAGTGTTTTTTCTTCTCCGTGTCGCAATCCAATTTGATTTCGATACCTACGTAATTTAAAATATGGATGGCTATCAATAAACAGGGACACACTCTGGTCATCGATTTTTTCCATATTCATAGATGATTCATTAAACAATCGATATGAAATATCATTGATTTTATTTTCAAGAATACTTGGTAATGAATTATCTTCTGACTCACTTTGACTAGACTTATCTAAATAGCTTTTCATTAATTTGTAAGCTTTGTCTATTGACAATTTACCATCACTGATACAATTAATTAGGTCTAGTATATTATCCTCTTTCTCAAAGTCATAAACCGCCATTAGTTTTCTTAAAGTTCTTGCAGAAAATTTAAGACCAGATAAAACACAAGCTCTCTCAAACCTGTCCTTTCCAGCTGCTCCAAATTCAGTATCATCCTCCAAGTTTTTATTTCCCAACAAGTCATTACGTTTGCCTTGTTCGCTACCTATCAATCCTAAAAGGTGTTCAATGTTTCTACAAACCTCTAAGGTGTGAATTTTTGATTTTTGGTTGTAGGTTATGCGAGTATCAAGAATCTGTTCGTCTGCAATATCTAACACCTCACATACGAGGTTTTCAACATTACCTAGTCCAACTGCTGCATTGTTCCTGTGCACACCATCTATGACACAGTACCCATTATCTCTTTTCACAACAACGATTGGAGTTTTTTGACCGTCGTGTTTCATTGAGAATTGGATTGAAGGATTTGAGGTATTGTTAACAATACCTAATACCAAAGGGTGAATTTGTAGCTCACCTAAACTAATTTTTTTTAAAGTTTTCATTTTATTTTTTTAATGAATTGTGAAATATGTAAATTAATATGATTGCCATAGTTTTATGGCAAAAAAAAGGCTGTTAGACTTCTTTAAAATTAAGGTGGCTTGAAGGCGCGATGATATATGTTATTCATATTGTTTGACATAGTTTTTGCTTAAAAAAAATGACCTTCTAGTAGTCACTTTTTTCTTTAAGTGCTTTGATGAGCAATCGTTTTCCTACAACTTTAGCCATATTGTGTTTTGTGTCATTATTATAATCACTGGCTTTCCCTAGATAGACTTTAATTTCTTTCTTTTTACCTCCTTTTACAGGTATAAATGTTTTGGCGATGAAGTATTCGATATCGGTTTTAATATCCTTAGTTCTAGCTATGTAAACAGGAGGATTTTCAGTTATGGCAGCTACAAGAAAGCTCAAAGTTGCGTTTTCTACTTCTTCTAATGCAGACTTGTTTTTGTCAAGGACTTTCAAAAGGATTTCTAAGTGATTCTTTAAGTTGGGATTTAATCCTAAACCCTGAACTCCAAATGCTGGTTTAAACCTCAAATTGGAAGTAAACTCATACCTAAGCGTATCGTAGCTTATAATTGTAGGTGTCACGCTTTTTACGATAACCTTAGTGCCAAGTAATTTTTCAGCCTTTTTTGCAGCTTGATTTTTTTCTTTCTGAGTTTTCATATGGCAAAGATAATGTATGCCATAGTTAATTTCCAAATTTATTTTGAACTTTTTTGAAAAAACGTCAGAAAGTGACCAATAATAAAGGTGGGGCCCCCTTCCTTCCCCCCGTATCCCCGGGCAAATAATGTGATTAAATGTTGAACATTTATAGAGACCCTACTGCGATAAAAATTTTCGGCCAAAATTTTAGAAAACTCGACTTGCCAACTTACAGTATAGAAAAAATTTCTGCAGAAAATTTTGATAAGAACCGGTTAACTCAAGTTTAAACTGTTGGAGAAGGGGGGATGTGGGAGTCCGAAGGAATGTACTTCGTACCTTATCCCCTTCGGGGGTTGGGAGTAATATCATTTAATCTAAAATAACTCTCGGCCAGCATTCTTAATCTATTACTATTTGAATCACCAATAATTGAATAATTGTTTTGTGCAAATTCATCAATTGGTAATTCCATAATTTCTTGCAGCCAATTAATTCCGGTATCAGAAAATAAATTATTTAATCCTTTAAAGTTTGTGTCTCTAGCCATTTTATCTTGAGTACATTTTTTGATACTATTTGAAATATTTCCCTTTTTTATTTCTTGCCCCAGTATTATACTAGTATTATCTAGATTAGTTTCTTTAGTACTTTGTTCATTAGTACTTTGTGTACTAGTACTTTGTATATCCCCCTTTTCCTGAGATGTCGTATTCCCGATAGTTTGGTTTTCCGACATATCGGATTTTAGGATGTCGGTGAAAGGAACTTCTCTTACCTCGTAATGCCAAGATGAAAATTTACCATCCTGCCTTTTAACTCTATCCTTCTTTAAATAACCTTTTGTCTCTAATCCTTTCCAAGCGTTATCTATTTTTTTATCTGAAATGCAGCCACTATAATACTTTTTAAAATAATCTTTATATATCACCCAATCATCTGGCAAGCTCAGAATGTGAAATAAAAGTGATTTTTCGTCAGAAGTTAAACTAGTAGATGTGATAAGCGAATTTAAAATCACGGTGTAGTTTTTTGTTTTCTCTACTCTTAGGAAGGTTGTACTGTTGCCCATATAAAATTAACCCCAAATGAAAAATGCGTCCCTTCCTTACACAAATCTCACCGGGGTCTTTTTAAATGTCTTTAAGTTGTTTATTGGAAGGGTTAATTAAAACATAAACTAAATTTTTTACAAAGTCAAATGGTCTTGTAGTACAATTTGAAGTATTTATAGATATGAAGAAAACCAAGAAAATCAATATTAGACTAACTGAACAGCAGCTTAAAACCCTTATTGATGAGTCAATTAATAAGAACAAATCCAAGTCTATATTAATCCGAGAAATGATTGAGGATTATAAAATATTTTGCCGTAAATCTACCGCAGATGAAAAAACTATCTAAAAGTCAAATATCCCTGATAGATACCCTTGAATCCCTAATTAGAAGTGATTATTTAAAAAAAATAATATCCAAGGAATCAATCCCCCCTGAGTTAACCAAGCTAGTTTTGAAAAACACAGAGACGGGTCTTGCAATACAGACTGTAAAGTTGGTTGCTCCGCCAATTGACGATTTCAACTTAGAAGAAAAAGAGCTTCTGTTACTTATTACTCAAAGAGTAGGAAATCTAAATTATCCATCAGACATCCTTGTCATCAATACTAGCAAAGATGATTTTCTAAATCTAATTGCTTTTGTAATTCGTGAAGCTCGCTTCTTCAAAAGCGAGTTGTTTTAACAAAATTCTAGCACTTAGACTTTTTATAATATGACATTGATAAGTATTCTGATAACCTTGATGATGAGTTAGTTTAACTTGTTGTCGAATTTTCAAAAAGTGCCATTTTTGTTAAAATAGGAACTTATATAGAATGGCTACTGATTTTCAAGTAGTTACAAAAATATTTTCAAAAAGGCATTGCCGGGAGTGCCAAAAGCGTTAGCATAGCACCAAAAATGGAACTATGACAACGAAACTTAAATCAGCAGAACATTTGGAGGAACAAGAGCTGAACAAACTCTTAAAATACCTTTACCAAAATCAAAAGTGGACTTACTACATCCTCGTAAGATTGGGTGTTTCAACGGCACTTCGATATTCAGACCTTTCAAGAATTACGTGGGAGATGGTATTGGATAAACAAACATTACTTATCAAGGAAAAGAAGACAGGTAAGGTGCGAGAAATACCATTACAAGAAGAACTTGTTGAAATTCTTCAAAAAGTATACCTGAAGGTAGGTAGTCCGAACATACAACAAGAAATTATCCCATTACATATCCGAACCATCAACAAACAGATAAAGATACACGCTATAGGTGCAGGTATTAGAGGTAAACGAATTTCAACCCACACTTGGAGAAAGACCTTCGGTCGTGAAGTATGGAAACGAAATGGTCAAACTGAAGCGTGTTTGGTTAGATTATCGACATTGTTTAACCATTCAAGTATTGCCATTACAAGATTATACCTTTCAATAACCAAAGAGGAGGTAGATAATTTGTACCAATTGCAGGACTTATTTGTCTATTAGTGAGTTAGGCTAGTTGTATCCTTTGATTTTAAAGAATATGGTTTTTTGAAAAGGTACAACTCAATATCTTTGTAATTCATAATACTCATAAGAATGGACATCTTATTCCAACCCTTTTTAGAACATTTTTCTAAGAATNTGCCATTAAGCGACCAGACTAAAGNAGAAATAGGGAGNNATTTGGAAATCTTAAATTTGAACAAAAGGCANCTACTTATTCAAGAAAATCAGAGACACGACTTTGCTTATTTTGTAATCAAGGGTGCTGTGAGAAGTTTCTATTTAAAGGATGGAATAGAAGTGAATACTTGGTTCGCTTTAGAAAATGATATGGTAGGGTCGTTACAAAATTTTAATGACAATCCTTCAAGAGAAACAATGGAGCTGGTTGAAAATTGCACTCTAATTGCAATCAATATTAAAAAGATAAAACCTTTAATGTTATCTAATATTCAGATAGCCAATTTTATAAATGCTATAATTGAAGAGTATGCCCTGTTTTTAGAGGACAAGATTTACTTTTCGCAGATGATGAACTCAATTGATAAATACCTGACATTAGTTGACAAACAACCACAACTTCTACAACGCATCCCTTTAACATATATCGCTTCTTTTCTTGGCATTACGAGAGAAACATTGAGTCGATTGAGGGCAAAATGATTTTGTGACATATGTCAAATGAAATCATTTTTAAGTACGGCATTTTTGCAGTCTTAAAATGACTTCAAATATGACAACGACGAACCCTAACAACAGACTTTTGTCCATAGACCTTGCAAGAGGCTTGGCTGTATTTTTTATGATTGCGGTGCATACACTTGAAGTGTTCGCAAATCAAGAAGTAAAGAACTCGGTGTTCGGACAAATTATATCTTTTCTAGGTGGGCCACCTGCAGCACCTGTCTTTATGACTTTGATGGGATTTTCATTCATCTATTCAAGTAAATCAGCTTTAAAGCCAAAGCTCTTACGAGGGTTTAAAATATTTTTGAGTGGTTACGTGTTAAATATATTCAGGGGTGTAATTCCGTTTATACTGGCCACTTACCTAAAATTGGATGTAGTAAAAACATTCCCGTTAGAAAAAATTAATGCGTACACGATTTTAACCACAGTGGACATATTACAATTTGCGGGTATTGCCCTGATGATAATGTCAATCATTCAAGTACTCCAAATCAATAAGTACCTGATTTTATTATCCGCATTTTTGATTAGTATGATTTCACCATTGCTATGGGGAATACAGCTAGACATTCCAATAGTAGACCAAATATTAGAGCTGTTTTGGGGAGACTTGCCAATCGAGTTTAGCTTTATTGCCAATAAAATCGCCTTCCCAGTTTTTCCTTGGCTTACATTTCCACTACTAGGAATGTTTCTTGGTGAAACTGTTAAAAATTCAACAGATATGAATAGAATCTTTAACTACTTTGGTCTGTTTGGGATATTCCTTATTGGCATAGGTGTTGCCATTTCATTTAGTAATTATCAATATCATTTTAACGACTACTACCATAGCCGTCAAGGTGCTATGTTTTTTATGTGTGGATTTGTAATGGTTTGGTTGTATTTAACTAAGTTAGTTATAGATAATATACCTACGAATAGTTTTTTTGATTTACTATTTCGCTGGAGTAAAGGAGTTACTAATATTTACTTTATTCAATGGATTATCATTTTATGGAGTATCGCATTTTTTGGAATTAACAGTAGCTCATTTATAACTACTATTTTGTTGATTTTGACTTTCACAGGTATTTCACATTTTACAAACGAATTTATCATTCAGAGACAGAAAAATAAGTAAATGTGGAGAAGTTTAATCCTTCAATCTCCTGATAGTCACTTACTCAATCATCCCATTATAGTGGCATAAGTCGTGTTGCATTTACCTACTTTTTCAACTTATTTTTCACAACCTGGTTGTAATATTGCATTGGACATATGAAATGACGTCCAAATGACGCCTATTTGTCTTTCATTTATTCAATAACCTAAATCATATTTGCACAATGGAATTTGGAGAAAGATTGAAAGAGCTAAGAACCAATTTTAATTGTTCTCAAAAAGAACTTGCCGAAAAAACGGGTCTAACTCTTAGGACAATTCAAAGAATCGAGAATAATGAGGTAAAACCAAGTCTTTATTCTTTAAAGGTTATAGGCGAGGTATTTAAATCCGACTTGTCTGAATTCGTAAAAACATCCAAAACCAAACCCTATGAATTTAATGTAAACCTTAAAATCACAGATATGAATCAGTTCTTAAACGACTTAAAAGCATTAGTAAAAACTCACTGGAAGACAATTTTCGTTATTATTTTAGTCATTTATCTGTTCACAAGTTATACTGATATTAAATCAGGCATAATGGACGCTTGGAGTGGGAAGTGATTTATCATTAATATTTTTATTAACAATAACTAATATTATGAAGAATTCAATTTTATTTCTCATTCTATTTACAACTTCAATAGGGTCATTACTTGCCCAAGATGTGGAGCCATCAAAAAATAAATTTGGCGTTGTATTGTCTACCAATATTTTTGGTTTCGATGAAGGCTTTAACAAAGTTGATGTAGGAGGCGGTTTTTATTTTAGCAGAAAAATATCCAAAAGACTCTCAATCTATACCGAGATTGATGGGTCAAGCCGTAATTATGGAGATTTGGCATTAATGCCGGGCCAAAGCGGAGAATTTACTACTGGCAATCTTGCCGTTTATATTGGCCCAATGTTTGACATTGGAAAGAAGTCGAATTTAAGTTTGGGGGTAGTGGAAAACTATTTATTTAACTCTGAGCTTAAGACTGCAACGGGTACCAAAGAAGTAAGTAGTGAAACAACAAATTATTCTTCTCTGTTCTTTGATTTTAGACACCATTTTGGAAATAAATTTAGTTTAGGCACTAGGTATGAATGGGGGATAAATTCAATCTTCAAAAATTCTGACAGAAAAGTATCTACTATCTCATTCAATATGTTTCTTCCTTTGAGAGGTAAAAGAAGTCAAGGAAAGGACAAATAATCAAACCCAACCTAAGATAAATTATCAATGTACAATTCAATAAATTTTATGAGACAACTTTTAATTATTCACTTTTTATTCATTTTATTGCCAATTGCTGCAATGTCACAGGAAACAAAAGTCAAGTTAACTGAGAAAGTTTCCATCACCTTCCCAGAAAAACCTGATGTTCGAAATATGCAGGATATAGCTTCTATTTATTCGTTGAGATTAGCCGACAGCACTGCTAATTTTAATGTTGTAGTTCAAAACTTAGGGAAAAATGGACTAACTGAAGAACAGATTGAAACTGCTCAGTTAGAACCAGCTTTCTGGGAACAGTTAGAATCTTCTTTTATCGCTCAACTTGGTAATGAAACCAAGGTTTTATCAAAGGAAAAGAAAAACATAAGTGGTAAAGATGTTTTGATTCTTGAATTAAGTACAGAGCGTAATGGCAAGAAGATGGAATTAAAATCTTATATATTCATTGATAGCCTTTATAGTATCAATATTGTACACAGTAAACGAGCCGCTGGTGCTTCAGTAGATTTAAGAGATAAATTCTTTAACTCACTTAAGATAGTAGAGTGACCTCCTTCAAAATTGTACGAAGTTCAACCTTTCAATTTTCTGATAGTCACATACTCAATTATCGCATTATAGTTGCATCTTTCGTAGAAAAGGGGAGCAATAATGATAAAAAGGTTATACTTTTATAGTGTAACCTTTTTTATGTTTTATGAGACCAAAAGAAATTTTACAAAAGTGGGTTGAATTCTTTAACCTTTACGATTATGAGCGTTTAGCTGATTTGTATGCAGAGGATTGTATAAATCATCAAACACCCAATGGAATAGTACAAGGAAAGGAAAATATCAAAAATATGTTCAAGAATGAGTTTGAGCAATTTGAGATGGTTTGTATTGTAGAAAACATTTTTGAAGAGGGCAATGTTGGAATGTTAGAGTGGAAAGACCCGAAAGGTCTCAGGGGCTGTGGATTTTTTTGGATGGAGAATGACAAAATAGCTTATCAAAGGGGATATTGGGATAAACTTTCATTTATTGAACAGCAGGCTAAGTAATTTTCTACCTCCTGCAATTTTGAACGAATTGCAACCCTTCAATTTCCTAATTGTCACATATTCAATCATCGCATTATAGTTGCATTTATTGATTTTTTATCCCATATAAAAACCTAGTCAACTTTGTTCTTCTGATAACATATTCATATAAAGCGTAAATGATTATGGAAGAGCAGATGGATAATAACATATATTTTGTGAAAATTGAAACCT
>JGI25921J50272_10000733_pt1 | contig 10845 bp, 9 predicted proteins | sample LauGreSu1BDMLBSD_2_FD_50272 | JGI IMG/M metagenome (IMG submission 50272) | reverse complement strand
CTTTCGATTTCAACGAATGCGCCGTAATCAGTGAGGTTGGTTACCTTACCAAAGAGACGTGTGTTGGGTGGGTAACGGCGTGCAATACCAACCCATGGGTCATCGCCTAATTGCTTAATACCCAAGGAAACACGATTCTTCTCTTGGTCAAATTTAAGAATCTTGGCGGTCACCTCTTGGCCAACGGTCAACATCTCACTGGGGTGACGCACGCGACGCCATGCCAAATCGGTAATGTGCAAGAGTCCATCGATACCACCNAGGTCTACGAATGCGCCGTAATCGGTAATATTTTTGATGGTGCCTTGAACAACGCTACCCTCTTGGAGGTTAGACATCATCTTNGCGCGCTCTTCGCCTTGGCTAGCTTCTACAACAGCACGACGAGAGAGGACAACGTTATTACGCTTACGATCTAATTTAATGACCTTGAACTCCATGGTCTTACCTTCATAAGGACTGGTGTCCTTAATGGGGCGAGTATCGACCAAAGATCCTGGGAGGAACGCACGGATACCGTTAACCATAACGGTCAGGCCGCCCTTCACTTTGCCAGTAACAGTACCGGTCACGATCTCTGCGCCTTCAAGCGCTTTCTCAAGGTTCATCCATGAGGCCAAACGCTTGGCTTTATCACGAGAAAGGATGGTATCGCCGTAACCATTTTCTAGCGCATCGATTGCGACAGAAACGAAATCACCAGGGTTTACTTCGAGCTCGCCCTGGTCATTTTGGAATTCTTCAACAGGAATAAATGCTTCGGACTTTAGTCCCGCATTCACAACGACAAAATTATGATCAATACGAACNACTTCGGCCGAGATAACCTGGCCGGTTTTCATATTGGATCGGGTTAGGGATTCTTCAAATAATGCTGCAAACGATTCAGACATGAGTTTCACTTTTTGTGCCGTCAAAAAACCGACGGGTTAAATTAATAAAACCTTAGANGGCGGGTATAAACCGTAGATGCCAACTAAAGCGCCAAAACAACAACTAGTGATGCAATTTTGCATACCAGTTTAAAACCTGCGTAACTGCCTGATCGACCGATAAATCCGAGGTATCCAGCAAATATGCCCCTTCCACACGCTGGAGGGGCGCAGTGCCGCGATTGATATCGCGGGCGTCGCGCTCCTGCAAATCCTGCAAAAGGACATCCATTCTAGCAGAAATTCCCTTAGCGATCAATTGCTTATATCGACGCTCCGCTCTGGCTTGTACGCTAGCTGTCAAATAGACCTTTAAAACCGCATCGGTAAAGATCCGGCTGGCCATATCGCGGCCATCGGCCACCAAGCCGGGGTTTTGTCTAAATTCCCTCTGAAGGGTCAATAAAGCGTCCCTAACCTTGGGGTAAATAGCCAGCTGCGACGCTCTAGTCCCTATTTTTTCCTCCCGAATAAGCTCAGTAACATCCTTACCGTTCAGAAAAATCTTGTTGTCCTTAAAAACAACCTGCATACGGGACGCAATAGCCCCCAAACCCGACTCATCGTCTACTGAAATACCAGCCTCTTCACTTGCGAAAGCAACTAGACGATAGAGCGCCCCACTATCTAAGTAATGAAAACTCAGTTGGTCAGCCACACGCATCGCTACGGTTCCTTTACCCGAAGCAGTAGGGCCATCAATGGCAATGACTGGGGGTGGATTACTCGCTGTTCTCATGGAAGTCAATTAATGCGTAATACTGGCTAGCTCAGAGAAATAGTGGGGGAAGGTTTTAGCAACGCAATGAGGATCATTAATCTGAATTTGCTTGGGACCAAATGCGCACAATGAAAAGCACATGGCCATACGATGATCATCGTAGGTATCAATTCCATTGACCGGTGACTGCCAATCTAGCTGATCCAAGGGATGAATCTCAATAAAGTCGGGGCCCTCAATAACTTGGGCTCCTAATTTTCGCAACTCCTTTGCCATCGCTGCAATGCGGTCGGTTTCTTTAACACGCCAACTCGCAATCTTTTCTAGACGGGTTTTGCCTTTGGCAAAGAGTGCCATCACTGCCAGTGTCATCGCAGCATCCGGTATAGCAGTGCAATCGATGGTGATGCCATTTAACTGGCCATGACGAACGCCACTAGTTTGTAAATAATGGTCGCCGCGCTCAACCACAGCACCCATTTTTTCAATCGCATCTGCAAAGGCAATGTCACCTTGAATGCTGGTCTTACCCACTCCTAAAACACGTACCGGTCCTTGTCCTAAAACTCCGGCCGCCAAGAAATAGGATGCTGATGAGGCATCGCCCTCAACATACAAAGTCTGTGGGCTGGTATAGACAGCACCCGCCTCAGTGGGAGCAATCACAAAGGTATTTCCATCTGGACAGCTCACCTCAACACCAAAACGTGCCATGAGCTTCGTAGTGATATCAATGTATGGTCGAGAAATTAATTCTCCGAGCACCTCAATCGAACTGCTTTGCGAGCTATTAATGGAAGCGCCATCAATAAGGCTGTTAAGAATTGGCTCGATACATCACCCCTGACCTGAATCGCCTCCGGAATGCTAATCACACTCTGATGAATCAACAACGGCGGATACCCCACTTCCTTTTCGTAATCAATTTGTGCACCCACTTGCCGCAGCCCATCAACCAAATCACCAATTGGGCGCTCATGCATTCGGGGTACGCCCGATAAACGGTAATTGCCCTGCTGCATTACTAATGCTGCAGTTAATGGACGTATTGCGGTCCCAGCATTACCCATGAATAAATCAGCTTCTTTATTTGGAAATAACCCGCCACATCCGTTCACAATGCAATCAAGACCATGATCTTCGAGCTTGACACCGAGTTGACGTAAGGCCTTACGCATCACCTGCGTATCATCGGCATCCAGTAATTGCTTAAGGGTTGTGGTTCCTTTGGCAAGAGCGGCTAGCAATAGAACACGATTTGAAATACTTTTAGAGCCCGGTAAAGTAATCTGACCTTTTGCTCCCTGAAATGGTCCAATCTGAATTGCTGGACTGGCCATTAAGACGCATCCCACTTTTGTCGTGCCTGACTTGCCTTTTGAAAAACCTTTTCAAGACCAGCTGCGTCTTCTTTAGCAATCATCTCACGCAAACGTCCAGTCACACTCAAGTATTGGTCGAGTTCTTTGAGGATTGCTTGCTTATTCGCAATACAGATATCGCGCCACATCTCTGGGCTCGATGCAGCAATCCGTGTGAAATCTCTAAACCCCGCGCCCGCATGCCCAAGCTTTTGTTCCGCATCCTCCGAATTAAGCACGCTTGCCATCAAGGCATAGGAGAGGATATGGGGTAAATGAGAGACCGCGGCATAGATCGCATCATGCTGTACTGCTGATATCCGTTTAATATTTGAACCCAGTACTTTCCAAAACTCTTCTACCAGAGCGACATCGGCTGCGCTATTTTCTTGCAACTGACAAATGATTGTTTGTTTTCCTTGAAATAAATCAGCGCGAGCAGCAGCAGCACCGTGCTGCGCTCCTCCCGCGATCGGATGTGCAGGAACAAATTGACAGACTTTTTTACCTAAGACTTCTTTGGCAGCCAAAATTACATCGCTCTTGGTACTGCCTGCATCTGTAATTAAGGTGTTGGATCCCAAATGGGGCTCTAATTGAGTAAAGATTGCTCGCATTTGTGCAACCGGTACGCACAAGACGATCCATTGTGAAGATTGCACAGCTTCGGCTAAATCAGCCACCCGATCAATAGCGCCCATCTTTTTGGCTTGATCTAAATTGGCGCTACTTCGCCCCACACCAATGACTTCGCGCACGACCCCCGCCCCTTTGAGCGCTAATCCTAATGATGCGCCTATTAAGCCGACACCAACAATACTCACAACACCAAACTGATTTGTGCTCATGCCAGCACCTTCTCATCTTTGAGGATTTGAGAAAAGGCTTCCAAGAAGGCCGCGTTTTCTTCCGGCAATCCAATCGAAATCCTAAGCCATTGAGGCAAACCATAATTAGCAACTGGTCTCACGATCACGCCACGCTTAAGTAACTCTTGATTAACTCGTGCGCCGGCCTGATCATCATTGCCTACTTTGACGAGAACAAAATTACCCGCTGATGGAATAAATGCGAGTTTCATCTGCTCAAATGCCTTTGTTAATTGCGCATAGCCAGCTCTATTCAGCTCATAGCCCTTCAATAAGAACGCTTCATCTTGCAATGCCGCAATGGCTGCAGCTTGAGCTAAGCTATTCACATTAAACGGTTGACGAATCCGATTGAGCAAATCAGTGAGAGCAGGTTGAGCAATGCCATAACCAATGCGTAGGCCAGCTAATCCATAAGCCTTTGAAAAACTTCGCGATACCATCAAATTAGGGTGAGCGCGAACCCAAGCAATGGCGTCATAGCGCTGCTCAGGAGATAAGTACTCGTTGTAGGCTTCATCCAAAACGATCACAACATTTTCAGGGACTTGGGTAATAAATGATTGAATAGCATCAGGCTGTAAATAGCTGCCGGTTGGATTATTGGGATTCGCAATAAATACCAACTTAACTTGATCGCCTAAAGACCGAATGACCTTTAACATCGCTGGCAGATCATGGCCATAGTTGGCATCCGCAGAAACTTCAATGGCCTTTGCGCCAATAGCCTGAGTGGCCAAGGGATAGACCGCAAAAGCATGTCGAGAGAACACCACTGCATCTCCTGCATCCGCAACAGCTCGAGCGGTAAGCTCAAGGATGTCGTTACTACCATTACCGAGCGTAATCCAATCCTCTGGAACTGCAAGGCGCTTCGATAGAACTTGCTTTAACTCAAAGCCATTGGAGTCTGGGTAGCGCCCTAGATCGCTGGCCGCCTTCATCATCGCCTGTTTAGCCGATTCGGGCATCCCAAGAGGATTTTCATTGGAGGCCAACTTCACAATCTTGCTCTCGTCTAAGCCATATTGACGGGCAACCTCGCTAATGGGCCTGCCACCTACATAAGGAGCAATTGCTTGCACATGGTCTAAACCAATTTTCTTTGCCATTGAATTCAGTTGAACGTAATAAGGATGGACCTAGTTTTTAGCTCTCGGGTAAGAGCCAAGCTTTTTATAGAACGCTGCGATTGTTTTTAACTCTTCAATAGCTTTGGCTACTTTTACATCGTCTGCATGGCCCTCAATATCGATATAAAAGTGATACTCCCAAGAGCCCTTGCGAGCTGGTCTTGACTCAAAGCGGGTCATCGAGACGCCATGTTTAGCTAATGGGCCTAGCAAATGATGAACAGCGCCAGGTTGATTTGAGACCGACAATACCAAAGAGGTTTGATCCTGACCGCAGGGTTGGCAAGCATATTGGCCTATCACTACGAAGCGAGTGCGATTATTTGGATCATCCTGAATTTGCGCAGCAATACTTTGTAGCCCATAAGCAATTTGAGCAGGATCCCCAGCGATAGCTGCAATACTTGTATCAACACTTGCCATACGAGCAGCTTCTGCATTGCTACTAACCGCTTGGCGTTGTAAGTGAGGGACATGCACACTCAACCATTGCTGACACTGGGCTAATGCTTGCGCGTGAGCACAGACCGTCTTGATACCATCCAAACTTCCAGTCTTGCTTAATAGGTGATGACGAATCGGCAATACCACCTCGCCGCTAATTTGTAGTGGGCTCTCCAACAGCAAGTCGAGAGTGCGGGAGATGGCACCCTCGCTAGAGTTCTCCACTGGCACTACCCCAAAATTTGCAGCGCCCTTCTCAACCGATTTAAAAACTTCATCCAAACTAACGCACGGTAAGCCTTGGACAGATTGACCAAAATACTGGTGCGCCGCCAGCTCTGAAAAGGTGCCTACGGGTCCTAAATAGGCAACTGTTTGTCTGGATTCCAACGCTCTGCACGCAGACATAATCTCACGCCAAATCGAAGCAATCCCATCTGCCAGCAAAGGCCCCGAATTTTTCTGGAGGACATTCTGAATGACTTGATTCTCACGCTCGGGTCTAAAAATGGGAGCCGAGGATTCATTTTTAATATGCCCGACCTCTTGTGCCGCCTTAGCTCTTTTGGTCAAAAGCTCCAAGAGTTGAGTATCAATCTCATCAATCTTGGCACGCAAGGGAGTTAAACGTTGTTCATCCTTTGACATTAGGCCCGCCTCTCAAATTCCTGCATGAACGCCAGCAAGGCTTCCACTCCAGCAATGGGCATCGCGTTGTAGATGCTCGCACGCATGCCACCTGCGGCTTTGTGCCCTCGCAGTGCAGCCAATCCTGCCTCATTGGACTGTGCCAAAAACTCTGCATTCAAACCTTCATCTTTCAGAAAAAAAGTGACATTCGTTCTAGATCGGCAATTTTTATTAACGCGACTCTCATAAAGAGAGCTTTGATCAATAAAGTCATACAACAAAGATGATTTGACCTGACTGCGGCGTTCCATCTCTTTAATTCCGCCCTGACGCTTAATCCACTTAAATACTAAGCCTGAAACGTAAATTGGGAAAGTGGGTGGGGTATTAAACATCGACTGATTAGCAACTTCCTTGGCCCAATCCCAAATCGATGGGGTGATTGCCATGGCATGACCGATCAAGTCTTTGCGAACAATGACAATCGTTACTCCAGCAGGTCCAATGTTCTTTTGGGCGCCAGCAAATAAGACTCCACATTGGCGCACATCCATTTTTTTCGAGAGGATATTGCTAGAAATGTCAGCAACCAAGGGGGCTGCGCCAACATCCGGAAAGTTTGCAAACTCAACGCCGCCAATCGTTTCATTGGCACAAATATGAACGTAGGCGGCATCCTTAGACAATTGCCAAGTACTTCGCTCAGGAATGCTTCTGAAGTGATCATTAAGGGATGTGGCCGCAACATGGGCTTCCCCATATTTTTGGGCTTCCTTCACTGATTTTTCAGACCAAATCCCTGTCACAATAAAATCAGCCTTGGGCTTTTTGGCAAGCGGCATCAGGTTCATGGGAATGGCAGCATTCTGACCAATACCACCGCCTTGCAATAACAAAATCTCGTAATCGTCGGGGATGGACATTAGCTCACGGAGATCGGCGAGCGTTTCTTCATAAACCGCCATGAACTCTTTGCTGCGATGGCTGATCTCCATCACGCTCGTACCAAGCCCATGCCAATTGAGCAACTCATCAGCAGTCTGTTGCAAGACCTCCTCTGGCAAGGTTGCTGGACCCGCTGCGAAGTTATAAATGCGGCGGTCAAAGCTCATGATAGTTTACGGTTTAGGATCGATGAGCTTAGGCATCGCCTGCCGGTGGCTCTGAATCTTTCTCAGACTGCTCATCACCAAGCTCATCATCATCGGAGTCGCTTTCAGCAATCCGCTGCAGACCAGATAAATGTGTTCCTTCATCGACATTGATTAAGGTAACCCCTTGCGTGGATCTGCCCATCTCCCGAATCTCAGAGACGCGGGTTCTAACCAGAACGCCACCGGTGGTAATCAACATGATCTGATCTTCGGGTGAGACTAATGCTGCAGCAACAACTTTGCCATTACGCTCGCTAGTCTGAATCGCAATCATCCCCTTCGTGCCACGACCATGACGAGTGTATTCAGCAATTGGCGTACGCTTACCAAAACCATTCTCAGTCGCGGTTAAGACGCTGCTCGGGGTAGCATCACTCATAGCAGCATCCGCACTCACTGGTGCGCCCTCTGCAATTTCTGCAGGCGCAACTAGCATCGCAATCACTTCCTGACCTTCGGCCAAGTTCATGCCACGAACCCCGCGTGCTGTTCGACCCATCGGACGGACATCATTCTCATCAAAGCGCACTGCCTTACCCGCGTCGGAGAACAACATCACATCATGCTTGCCATCCGTGATTGCTGCACCGACTAAGAAATCGCCTTCATCCAAATCAACAGCGATGATGCCGGCTTTACGAGGATTGGAGAAATCCGATAAACGGGTTTTCTTAACCGTGCCGCGTCGGGTTGACATGAAGACATATTGATCATCCTGATAGCCTTTGATAGGCAATATGACCGTAATCTTCTCGCCCTCAATCAAGGGGAACATATTAACAATCGGCTTACCTCTAGAAGTTCGGCTGCCTTGCGGCACCTCCCAAACTTTTAACCAATACATCCGACCGCGATCGGAGAAGCAAAGAATGGTGTCGTGCGTATTCGCAACAAACAAGGTATCGATCCAATCCTCATCTTTGGTTGTTGCTGCTTGCTTGCCGCGCCCACCGCGTTTTTGAGCACGGTACTCGCTTAAGGGTTGGCTCTTCATATAGCCAGCATGCGACAAGGTCACCACCATATCCGTTGGGGTAATGAGGTCTTCTGTGAAGAGCTCTGTTGCGTTCATCTCGATATATGAACGACGACCTGTATCACCACCCGCCTGACCAAACTCGTCCTGCACTTCCTTCAACTCCGCCTCGATGACCTTGGTCACTCGATCTGGTTTAGCCAAAAGATCTAAGAGATCAGCAATCTGATCCATCACCTCTTTGTACTCAGCAACAATCTTGTCTTGCTCTAACCCTGTTAAGCGTTGCAAGCGCATTTGCAAAATCTCTTGAGCCTGTCCATCTGAAAGACGATAGAGCCCACTGTCTTGCATACCGTACTCTGGCAACAAACCCTCGGGTCGGAATGCATTGCGTCCACCAGGTGCCTCGCCCTCAGCTCTTGCGAGCATCTCACGCACCAAAGAAGAATCCCACGCTTCTGCCATGAGCTCTTGTTTAGCTTCAACTGGATTAGCGGCAGCTTTGATGATGGCAATAAAGCGATCAATATTAGCTAAGGCAACAGCAAGACCTTCCAAAACATGTCCACGCTCACGCGCCTTACGCAGTTCAAAGATCGTCCGTCTGGTAATCACTTCACGGCGATGTGCCAAGAAATATTCCAGCATTTGCTTTAAGTTGAGTAAGCGTGGTTGGTTATCCACCAAGGCCACCATATTCATCCCAAAGTTATCTTGGAGTTGCGTGCTCTTGTATAAATTGTTGAGCACGACCTCGGGCACCTCACCGCGCTTGAGTTCAATGACTACGCGCATTCCTGATTTATCTGACTCATCACGCAGATCAGAAATACCCTCAATCTTTTTATCATTGACAAGCTCGGCAATCCGCTCGAGTAAGTTTTTCTTATTAACCTGATAAGGCAACTCATCGACAATAATTGCCTGGCGTTGGCCTTTGTCCATATCTTCAAAATGGGTCTTGGCGCGCATAACTACTCTGCCCCGCCCAGTTCGATAGCCCTCTCGCACTCCCTGAACGCCGTATATGATTCCGGCAGTTGGAAAATCGGGAGCTGGCACAATTTCAATTAACTCATCAACTGTGCACTCAGGGTTATGGAGCACATGTAGACAAGCCCTGATAACCTCATCTAGATTATGAGGCGGGATATTGGTCGCCATACCCACGGCAATACCAGAGGATCCATTAATTAATAAGTTAGGTACTTTGGCGGGGAGAATCAGGGGTTCTTTTTCGCTACCGTCGTAATTGGGGCCAAAATCAACGGTTTCTTTATCCAAATCGGCTAATAGCTCATGAGCTATCTTGCGAAGACGAATCTCGGTATAACGCATTGCTGCCGCGTTATCCCCATCAACTGACCCAAAGTTACCCTGACCGTCTACCAGCATGTAGCGTAGGGAGAAATCCTGAGCCATCCGTACGATCGTGTCATAAACGGCAGTATCCCCATGGGGATGGTATTTACCGATTACGTCACCCACAATACGGGCCGATTTCTTAAAAGCCCGATTCCAATCGTTGTTTAATTCATACATTGCAAACAAAACCCTACGATGAACGGGTTTTAACCCGTCCCTCACGTCAGGTAAGGCTCGGCCGACGATAACGCTCATGGCGTAGTCCAGATAGGACCGCCGCATTTCGTCTTCTAGGGATATCGGGAGAGTTTCTTTAGCGGCTTGTTCCATCTCGAAATAATATCATTTCGCCGGCGCAGAACCTGTGCTAACATTCTGATAGTTGGTACCTATTTTAATATTGACGCTTTAAGCTTTTATGAGCTTTTAGGCATTTAGTCTGCATTAACTTATTTAAATGTTTTTTGAGGATAAAAAATGAACAAAACCCTAAAACTGATGCTCGCAGCATTGATTACTATTTCTGCTGGTTCAGTCATGGCTCAGCCAAAGAATGTTGACAACTGGGTCAACTCAGCCGGAACTCCTTGGAGAAACGGCGATGGCACATTGTGCTGGCGTGATGCTGCCTGGACCCCTGCTACTGCTGCTGCTAATTGCGACGGCTGGCTTGCTCCAAAACCTGCGGCTGCCGCTAAGCCAGCTGCTAGCAAAGTAGCTCAAAAGAAAATTACCCTCCAAGCCGACACATTGTTTGACTTTGATAAGTCGACCTTGAAATCAGAGGGAATTGCTACTCTCAATAAGGTTGCTCAAGATATTACTAAGATGAAGCTTGAGGTAGTGATTATTGTTGGTTACACCGACAGTGTTGGTACCGATGCTTATAACATTGCCCTAGGTCAACGCCGTGCAAANGCCGTGAAGTCTTTCCTCACCAATGCTGGTGGTGTTGAGGCAACTCGCGTTTACACCGAGAGCAAAGGTAAAGCTGATCCTGTAGCTAGNAACGCTACTGCAGAAGGTCGTGCTAAGAACCGCCGTGCTGTGATCGAAGTAGTTGGTACACAGCCAGTTAAATAATCTGTCTCTTAAGACTTCAAAAGCCCGGTTCGCCGGGCTTTTTTATTGGTTCTTTTGTATAGTGGTGGTTTATGCCCATAAGTGATTTAAGCCATGAGTAATGTAGACCAAAGCGAGATTGATAAATTTAGCGCCCTAGCCCATCGCTGGTGGGATCCTACAAGTGAGTTCAAA
>JGI25921J50272_10000729_pt1 | contig 10864 bp, 7 predicted proteins | sample LauGreSu1BDMLBSD_2_FD_50272 | JGI IMG/M metagenome (IMG submission 50272) | reverse complement strand
CCAAAGGATTGCCCAAAGAATGGAAAAGAAAAGACGAGTGGTATAACTTTAAAAATATAAGCAAAGACATTAAGGTATTAATGAGCATTGACGAAAGCTCATATACTGGAGGAAAGAATGGACAAAATCATCCAATGGCATGGTATCATGCATTTGATGGTGGTAGAGTATTCTATACAGAACTAGGCCATACTGCTGAATCTTATTCTGATCCTTTATACTTAGGACATATCTTAGGCGGGATTCAATACGCTATGGGTGATAATACAGCAAACTATAGCAAAGCGAAGAGTGTTTATGCACCAGACGAAAAAGGTTTTGTAAAAACAGATTTAGTAACGGGCACTTTCTTTGAACCTACTGAATTAACAGTACTTCCTGATTTAGATGTTTTAGTGGCTCAAAGAAGAGGAGAAATTTATTATTACAATAATCAATCTAAGAAAGTTAAACAAGTAGGTTTTTTAAATGTATATCATAAAACCAATGCACCGGGTGTCAATGCAGAAGAAGGTTTATTAGGCATGCAAGCAGATCCAGATTTTGAAAAAAACCATCATGTATTTATTTTTTATAGCCCTGCAGATAAATCTGTTAATAGACTTTCGAGATTTACTTTTGAAAATGATACTATTTTAAATAGCTCAGAAAAAGTAGTCTTAGAATTTTATTCACAAAGAGATATTTGTTGTCACACGGGTGGATCCATTGCGTTTGGACCAGATAAAACTTTATTTGTTTCTACAGGAGACAACACTACCCCATTTGATGAACCTAATCAAAAATATACCAGCCATGGTTATGCGCCATTAGATGACAGACCAGGTCATGAACAATATGATGAACAAAGAGGATCAGGTAATACAAACGATTTAAGAGGTAAAATTTTACGCATCAAAGTAAAAGCAGATGGTACTTATGAAATTCCAGAAGGTAATTTATTTCCAAAAGGCACACCTAATACAAGACCAGAAATTTACACCATGGGACATCGCAACCCTTATAGAATTTCAGTTGATCCAAAGAATGGAATTTTGTATTGGGGTGAAGTGGGACCTGATGCACCAACGGATAGTTTAGATACAAGAGGACCTCAAGGTTACGATGAAGTGAATCAAGCAAAAAAACCTGGTAATTTTGGATGGCCATATTTTATTGGAAACAATTATGCATATCATATGTATGATTATGCTACAGGAAAATCTGGACCAACACAGGATCCAAAAAAACCAATCAATAATTCAAGAAACAATACTGGTTTAAAAGAATTGCCTCCAGCACAACCAGCCTTTATTTATTACCCATATGGCGTTGGAACTGATTTCCCAAGTATGGGCAGTGGAGCTAGAACAGCTATGGCTGGACCAGTATACTATGGTGATCTATATCCAGCAGCCACTCGCTACCCTGCTTATTACAATGGTAAGTTTTTCTTATACGAATGGATGAGAGGATATATCAAAGCAGTTACATTAAATGATCAAAACGATTTTGTAAGAATGGAACCATTTATGGGATCACATAAATGGAATAGTGCCATTGATATAGAACTTGGACCTGATGGTAGATTCTATGTATTGGAATATGGTAAAGGATGGTTCTCTAAAAATGATGACGCAGGACTTTCAAGAATTGATTATAAAAAATAATGACACCATGCATAAAAGACAATTTATAAAAAATGTGTTGATGACTTCCGTGGGTGCTCCATTGGGGTTCAATGCTTTGGCAAAAAGTTTTGAAGCAAAAGCAACAGTGCCTGCAACAATTTTAGCAAAAGACGATGCCTTTTGGGAAGGCATTAGGAATCAATATTTATTGAAGCCAGATTATATTAATTTGGAAAATGGCTATTATAATTTCTTACCTCAACCCATATTAGAAAAGTATATCGAACATATTAAAGAAGTCAATTATCAAGGTTCTTATTATATGAGAACAGTGCAATGGGATAATAAAAATAAAGCAGCTGCTAGATTAGCAGCATTGGCTGGATGTAGTGCAGAAGAATTAATCATTACAAGAAATACTACAGAATCTTTAGACCTAGCCATTGGTGGACAAAATTGGAATGCAGGAGACGAAGCGATTATGGCAGAACAAGACTATGGTGCCATGCTCGATATGTTTGTACAAGTAAAAGACAGATACGGAGTAGTTAATAAAACCATTTCTGTACCTAATCATCCAAAAGATGATGAAGAAATTGTAGACATATATAGAAAAGCGATCACTCCAAAAACTAAAGTGATTTTAGTAAGTCATATGATTAACATTTCTGGTCAAATTTTACCTATCAGAAAAATCTGTGACATGGCACATGAACATGGTGTTCAAGTGATGGTTGATGGAGCTCATGCATTTGCACATATTCAATATCGTATTGATGATTTACATTGTGATTATTATGCAGCATCCTTACATAAATGGTTGAGCGTTCCATTAGGTGCTGGAATTTTATATGTCAATAAAACGCGTATAGAAAATGTTTGGCCACTTATGGGAGATGGCGAAAAACAAAAAAATAAAATTAGAAGATTAAACCATGTGGGCACCCACCCTGTTCATACAGATTTAACCATCAATGATTCTATAGATTATTATGAAATGGTAGGTCATGAACGCAAAGAAGCAAGACTTCGTTATTTACAATTATATTGGTCAGATAAAGTGCGCAATATTCCAAAGATTATTGTAAATACTCCAGCAGATGTATCTAGAAGTTGCGGTATCGCCAATGTAGGAATTGAGGGTATCACCCCAGCTGATTTAGCACAAAGATTATTGAAAGAGCATAAGATTTATACAGTGGCCATTGACTATGCCAATATTCGTGGATGTAGAATTACCCCAAATCTGTATACCACTACCCAAGAATTAGATCAGTTTGTTAAAGCTTTAAAGACCTTAGCAGGCGCTTAAAAAAGGGAAAATAAGGGCAAATTGCACATTTTAGCCTTAGTTATTAACAGACGTTCGCATTTGCGGTTTTTTGCATAATTTGTAATGTTAAAACCGCAAAATGCTTAAACAAGAGCGTCAAGAATATATATTGCATCAATTAAACCTGCATAATAAAGTGTTGTGTGCGGATTTAAGCAGCAAGATGGGCGTGTCTGATGATACGGTTAGAAGAGATTTACAAGAACTATCCCAAGAAGATAAATTAATTAAAGTACATGGTGGTGCATTGAGTAAATCCTTTCACACAGCTTTTGATAGAGAGATGGTATATAATATTGAGAACAAAAATATTATTGCTAAAAAAGCTGCGGCATTGGTGCAAAACGGAATGTACATTTTAACATCAGGCGGTACTTCTATTTTAGAATTTGCAAAATCATTGGATCAACAATTAAACGCAACCTTTTTTACTTGTAGTTTAAATGCAGCTATTGAATTTGCACACCACCCTAGTATTGAAGTAGTCATGATTGGTGATAAGATTGCTAAAGAATCAATGTTGGCTACAGGGGCAAGTGCAGTGCAAGCCATTGAATCTATACAAGCAGATTTATGTATCATGGGTATCAACTCAATGGATACACAATTTGGTTTAAGTGAAAACGACTGGGAAGTAGTACAAATAAAAAAAGCAATGATTAAAGCTTCGAAGAAAACGGTTTGCATTGGTATTTCTGAGAAATTAAATTCTCAACAAAAAATTAAAGTAGCCAATTTGGATGAGATCGATATTCTTATCACAGAATTAGATCCAAATGACCCTCTTTTGGCTCCATATAAACAACACGGAATTATCATCTATTAATAATTAAAACACAGTTATGAAACTACAAAAAACAAAAAAGCCTTTGCTAACAAGGCTTATGATGGTTTTAACACTGTTGTCCACTTTTGGATTTTCTAGTATTGCACAGGTTGCTATTACTGGTAAAGTCACCAATCAAAAAGACAATAGTGCCATTGAAGGAATTTCTATTGTTATCAAGGGTACTAAAAAAGGTACCAATACCGATAATAATGGTAATTTCTCTTTATCACATAATGCAAGTGGTGCTTTCACCATTACTGCATCAGGTGTAGGCTTTAAAAGTCAAGATTTTGTAGTAGATCCAAAAGGAACTACAAAAGGAATCTCTATTGTATTAACAGAGCAATTTTCCAAATTGGATGAAGTAGTTGTTACAGGTACCTCTGCAGGAACTACCAAAAGACAATTAGGAAGCTATGTAAGTACAGTCAATGCAGAAGACCTTAACAAAGGTGCAACTGGTAATATTTTAGCTGCATTACAAGGTAAAACAGCTGGTGCTCAAATTAGTCAAAACAGTGGTGACCCTGCGGGTGGTATCTCTGTAAGATTAAGAGGTATTAGTTCTGTATTATCTTCTTCAGAGCCACTTTACATTGTGGATGGTGTTATCATTAATAACGCTACTAATAGAGTTACCAATACTTCTTCTAACTATGATGGCGGAAACTTTGTTGGTACTATTGGTCAAAGTAGAATGGTGGATATCAATCCAGCAGATATTGAAAGAGTGGAGGTATTGAATGGTGCCGCTGCAGCTGCTACCTATGGTAGTAGAGCAAATGCAGGTGTAATCCAAATCTTTACGAAGCGTGGTAAAACAGGTGCAGCAAAAGTATCTTTCTCTTCTACTTACATGAGTAGTTCTTTAAGAAAGAAATTAGAAGTAAACCAAGCTCCTGTTAAATTTGGTGGTCCAACAGATGGTCCTGGTGCTTTAACACAAGATATCATCACAGCTCCTTTTGCAACGAATACAACAGCTGTTAAAAGATATGATTACCAAGATTATATTTTCAGAAATGCATCTGGTACAGATAACACTATTTCAATAAGTGGTGGTACAGACAAAACGAAATACTATTTTGGTGGATCTTATTTTATGAATCAGGGTATTATTAAGAATACAGATTTCCAAAGATTTAGCTTTAGATCAAATATTGATCAAACTATTAATAAATGGTTGAGCATGAACTTAGGTTTAAATTACACTAATTCTAGTGCTAATGAAAAACCAGATGGCCAATCTTTCTTCTCTCCTACTAACGCTGTAACTATTATTGGTAACTTCCATGATATTTGGACAAGAGATGCTAATGGTAATATCAAAGCAGTAGGTGAAAGAGGTAGAATTAATCCTGTTTCTGTTATTGAAGATATCAAACAAAAACAAACCACAAGTCGTATTATTTCAAACTTTGGTGTAAAAATGAAGCCTATTAAAAATCTAACAGTAGATTATGTAATGGGTATTGATAATTACGCTCAAAATGGTACAACCTATATTCCGCCATATGCATACAATGCAAGCCCTGCATTTTTTGGTGGTGGATTAACATTAGACCCAACACAAAATGGTTATGCGAGTGCTTCAACAAATAGCTTCTTTCAAATTAACCATGATATTAATGCGAACTACAATTGGAATATTACCAACAATATAGTATCAACTACACAAGTTGGATATTCTCAACAATATGAGAAAAACAATTATGTTTTATTACAAAGTAGAGGCTTCGCTCCATTTATTCAAACAGTGAATGGTGGTAGTACTGTATTACCTGGTATTGATGACAGAAGTGAAATTTCTGTAACAGGTACATATGTGCAACAAAACTTTAAGTTTAGAAATAACTTCTTTGTAACAGGTGCAGTTAGAAGAGATGGCTCAAGTGTATTTGGTAGAACTCAACGTAATCAAACATACTCTAAAGCAAGTGCCAGCTATGTAATTTCTAGTACTGAATTCTTTAATAGTTTAAAAATTAAGAATGTTGTTGATTTATTAAAAGTACGTGTTGCTTATGGTGAAAGCGGAAACCTTACAGGTATTGGCGCTTATTCAAGATTTAACACTTATTCTTCAAACTCATTCTTAAGTAGAAGTGCATTAAACTCAAGTTCTATTTTAGCAAACGAAAATGTAAAACCAGAGAGACAATCTGAAATTGAATATGGTTTAGATTTAGGCATGTTTAATAATAGAGTGAATGTTACTTTAAACGTTTACAATAAAAAAGTAACTGATCTTTTAATTAACAGACAATTAGCTCCAACAAATGGATTTAGTAGCTTGTTAGACAATTTTGGTTCTTTAGAAAACAGAGGTTTTGAAGTAATGTTAAGTTTAGTTCCAGTTCAAACAAAAGATTTGAAATGGGAAATGACAACCATTTACAACCAAAATGAAAACAAAGCTTTAAAAATTGGTCAAGCATTAACTTTATTAAGTACCAATGCTGGTGCTCCAGTAGCGATTATTGAAGGTCAACCGATTGGCGTATTCTATGGTACCTATTTTGCAAGAAAGGCAGATGGAAGCTTTATAACCAATACAGCTGGAATTCCTCAAACTGCAAGAGGTACACAAAGTTCAGTAACAGCTCCAACAGAAACACTTGATGGAAGTGGTTTACCAACTGGCTGTATTAAGAAAAGTAATTGGCAATCCTAATCCAAAATTCACAGGAAGCTGGGTAAATGAAGTGTCTTATAAAAAATGGTCTTTCAGAGCACAGATTGATATGGTAAGCGGTGTGGATGTATTCAATGCTGACTTTAGAACACGTCAAGGTGTAGGTAATGGTAAGGTTGCTCAAAAAGAAATCGAAGGTTCACTTCCTAGAGGTTATATCAGTGGTATTTATGCTATTGAAGAATGGAGAATTGACAAAGGCGACTACGTTAAATTACGTGAATTATCACTTAGCTATAATGTTGGTAAAGTGGCTTTTGCAAATAACCTAAGCATCAACTTTAGTGGAAGAAATCTTATTTCATGGGATTCTTACAATGGATACGATCCAGAAGTTAACTCTGGTGGACAAAGCACCATCTTAAGAGGTATTGACTTTGGTGCAACTCCTATCCCTCGTACATTCAGTTTTGGTATCAAAGCTGATTTTTAACCCAACATTCAAAAATTAATTGATTATGAAAAAGATTCAATATATCATACAAAGTGCTTTCTTGCTGGGGATTGTATCCTTAACCAGTTGTAAGAAAGAATTCGTCAATCCAAATGCTCCCACGACAGATCAAGTATTTAGTTCTTCAAGAGGTTTGGTAGGCGCAAACATTGGCATCCAAAGAACATTCTCTTTTGGTGGTGCTAGTGTTTTATACGGAGTAGTAACTGCCAATGCATTTACTACCAATGAAGTAATATTAATGAACTCAGGTAATATTGCAGAGTTTCAATTAAGTAGAGGCGGCGCCAATGTTGATCCTACTAATGCGATCTTAGGAAACATTTGGACAAATTCTAATAAAGTGATTTATGATGCCAATACTGTAATNAAAGCTGCTGAATCATTAAATGATAAAGGTTATGCAAGCGGTTTAATTGCACATGCTTCTATTCTGAAAGCAATGGCTATTGGAAGTATGAGTATGTTTTGGGAGAAAGTACCTAGTACGACTGGTGCTAATGTTACTTTCCTTGATAGATCCAATGGATTTGCAAATGCAATTGCAACAATTGATAATGCATTAAGTAAAATTAGTGCTAATCCAATTAGTGCAAGTTATGTGTCAGATGCAGTTGCTGGTATTGACTATGTAAATACTTTGCATGCATTAAAAGCNAGATATTTATTATTCTCTGGCAAATATGCAGACGCATTAACTGCTGCTAACTTAGTTGATTTAACTAAAAGATCTACATTCAACTATGATGCAGTAAGCACCAATCCTATTTTTACAGTTGCAACAGCGACCAACAACGTTTATCAACCTGTTGACTCAACTTTAGGGTTACCTGCTGCATTAGCTCCAACAGCTGGAGATGGTCGTATAGCATTTCATACTTCTATCAATACAACGGTTTTACCAAGATTTAGAATCAATGGTTTTTATAATACAACTACTACAGGTATTCCATTGTATTTACCAAGTGAGATTACTTTAATCAAAGCGGAAGCAAGTGCAAGAACAGGAAATTTAAGTGCTGCTTTAACTGAATTGAACAAAGTAATTACTAAAACTACTGCTGCAGATCCATTTAGAATTGGTGCAAACTTACCAGCTTCAACTGCTTCTACTGCAGATGCTATCTTAACAGAGATCTATAAAAATAGATGTATTGAACTATTTATGTCTGGATTAAAATTAGAAGATATGCGTAGATTCGGAAGAGCTAACGCAGAGAGAAAGCGTAATTTCTTCCCTTATCCATTTAGAGAAAGAGATGGTAATATCAATACACCAGCAGACCCAAGCTTCTAATTAAATTAAAGATTGAGTATTATGAGTAACACTTTTAAAAGAACAACTGAAGAAGCCTCTTTATATAATAATATTGAGCAGTTCTCTACTGAAGAGATCTTGAGCAATATTAATAAAGAAGATCAAAAAGTTGCTTACGAGGTGGAGAAAGTGATTCCCAATATTCATTTATTAGTAGACGCAGTTACTGAGAAACTAAAAAATGGTGGACGCTTATTTTATATTGGCGCAGGTACTAGCGGAAGACTAGGTTTAGTAGATGCAAGTGAATGCCCTCCTACTTTTGGCGTACCGAATGATTTAGTGATTGGTATTATTGCAGGTGGTCATCAAGCCATGTTTCAAGCAGTAGAAAATGCCGAAGACGATTTGGAGCAAGCTTGGCTGGATTTACAAGTTTACAAAATTTCTAATCAAGACGTAGTGGTGGGTATCGCAGCTAGCGGTACCACTCCCTACGTGATTGGAGGATTAAGAAAATGTAGAGCTGCCGGTATTGCAACAGGTAGTATAAGCTGCAATAAGAATAGCCCTGTTTCTGAAGAAGCTGACTTTCCAATTGAAGTGGTGGTAGGTCCAGAATTCATTACAGGTAGTACGCGAATGAAAAGTGGTACTGCACAAAAAATGGTTTTGAATATGCTATCAACTTCCGTAATGATCAAGCTAGGAAGAATCAAGGGTAATAAAATGGTGAACATGCAACTCACTAATCAAAAACTCTTCGATAGAGGTGTTAAAATGATTATGGATGAACTTCACACCAATGATGAACAAAAAGCTGCAAATTTATTGACAAAATACGGAAGCGTAAAAAAATCAATAGAGATGGCAGAGAAAGAATAATTCAACAATTATTCTACTCCTTTCATGAAGGGTCTCCGCAAGGGACCCTTCTTTTTTTACTTTCATGAAGGGTCTCCGCAAGGGACCCTTCTTTTTTTCTTATAAAGGCAAACTAATCTTTCCCATGGTAACAGGCATCTTAGTGGCATTTCCACCAACATACATAGGCGATCCTGCTACTGCCTCATTCGCTAAAATAGCAAACAAAATAGCTTCCTTGGCATCTGGGTGAATGCCTATCGATTGAGAACTTTTAATGGTAATATGGGGCAATAAAGATTGAATATGTTCAACCACTAACAAATTATGCATCCCACCTCCACTAGTGTATAATGTATATTGGTCTGTCGAAGGAACATGCATATGAATTGCATCCACAATGGTTTCTGCGGTCAATCTATTTAAAGTAGCCATGATATCTTCTTTAGCAATATGTGTTGTTGAAGATGCTAATTGCGCATTTTCAATAAATGCCAAATTGAACAATTCAGGACCAATGGTTTTGGGTAAAGGCACATTGAAAAAAGTATCCGCTTTCATGGCTTTCAATAAAGCTTCATTGATGATCCCTTTTTTGGCTACTAATCCATCTTTATCATAAGCAGCATTAAAATGCTCTCTCATGAAAGCATCCATCATGGTATTACCTGGACCAGTGTCAGAAGAAAAAACCTGATCTAACCTGCCATTCGCTGGTAGATAAGTATAGTTGGCAATACCTCCAATATTTAACAACAACCTATTCTCTTGGGTATCTGTACAAAGTAAATAATCCCCATACACAGCTAAGGGAGCACCCTCGCCACCAGCAGCAATATGTTTTTGTCTAAAATCACTTAAAGTAATGATTCCAGTATGCATAGCTAGATGATCCCCATCTCCTATTTGTAAAGTAGCTGGACCAAATGCATCATTAGGATGTAATGATTTTGGCGCATGATAAATGGTTTGACCATGACTTGCAATTAAATCGATAGCAGAAGCTGGAATATTCCAATCTGCCAAAGCTTGATTGATCATTGTAGCATGTTGCAATGCTACCCATGGATTCAACAATGTTAACTTTTCTAAAGAAACGGATGCTTTTGAAAAAATAGTCAAGATTTCTTCTTTCATGGCAGCATCATATGGCACAGTAGTAAAATGCAATAGGGTTAATTGGGTGTCTTTGCCCGAACCCCTTAGTTCACATAAAGCAATATCCAGACCATCTAAAGATGTGCCACTCATTAAGCCCAATACCATTCTGCTTGGCTTTTGAGCTATATGGTAAAGTTGTTGAATACTCTGATGCATACTTAAAGATACAAAATATCCACACCCATTCAAATACATTACAATTCAATAACTTATACTTTACCTTTACCAAAATTTACTAGGCATATGCTAAAATTGGGCATTTTTGGAGTGGGACATTTAGGAAAATTTCATTTGAACAATTGGAAGCAAATCCCCGATGTTGAAATTGTTGGTTTTTTTGATCCCAATAACGAGCATGCCAAAGCAGTAGAAGCAGAATATGGTATAAAAAGATATATGGATGAGGAGGCTTTAATGAAAGCCTCAGACATGATTGATGTAGTCACCCCTACCCATTTACATTTCCCTGTTTGCGAGATGGCCATTAAAATGGGCAAACATGTTTTTGTAGAAAAACCCATGGCCAATACCATCGAAGAAGGAAAGGCAATTGTAGAAATGGTCAAAGAATCAGGAGTGAAATTACAAGTGGGTCATGTTGAAAGATTTAATCCAGCATTTACCGCTTTAAAGGACATTACATTAAACCCATCTTTTATT
>JGI25921J50272_10000726_pt1 | contig 10872 bp, 9 predicted proteins | sample LauGreSu1BDMLBSD_2_FD_50272 | JGI IMG/M metagenome (IMG submission 50272) | reverse complement strand
GAGCATGAACAATACTTCAGAGACCTGGCCCAAAGACATGATGTTTTCTATCCTGAACGTTTTGGGATCAGCGGTGGGGAATGCCAATTTATAGCCATCTGTAAGCGATGGGTTTGCCCAAGCATAATAAAACGAAAGAGGAATGCAAATCAACACCGAGGAAATGAAAAAGATGAAAAAAGAACGGTCCTTGAACAATACGAATGCGTCCTTGCCAATGATTTGTCCGAAGGTGCTGGGGCCGGTTGCGCTAGGCGAAGTTTTGGGAAGGAAAAATGACATCAATCCCAGGAACAGAGCAGACAGCATGGCAATTTGAAAGATCATTACATTGTCTCCCACACCCAGGTAACCGATCAGGTTGGTCACAGCAATCCAGGCCAATGTTCCGAATACCCTGATCGCAGGGAACTCCTTTTCAGGATTGTCCATGGCGCGCATGGCAATTGAACTGGTGAGGGCGATGGTTGGGGCGAAGGTCAGGCAGTAGGCCAGCATCACCCAATAGAATGTATTGGCATCCGTGATGGTGGTCAACACATAGAGCAGGGCAGCTCCTGCAAGGTTCAAAACACCCAATACTTTTTGGGCTTCAAAGAACCTGTCTGCCAGCATCCCAACAAAAAACGGCGCTGCAATCATGGCGATGGAAAACGCAGCGTAGGCACTGCCCACCTGCTCACCTGTGGCATGCAACTGGTCTGTCATGTACTTGCTCATTTGTCCGTACCATGAACCCCATACAAAGAATTGCATGAACATCATGAGCGATAGCTGAATCCTGGTGATCGATTTCATGTGAAAAATTATATTTCCAAGATAAAGATAATTTGGATGTGGGGCATCAATTGCAGGCAGACTGTCTCAGGGATTGTTGTAATTTGCNNNNACAANTTTCANATGAAAAGAAAGGAACGCTACGATACAGTGATNGACCATTTTCANGTNAACATCCCGGAAGCGGAAACTGAACTNCTTTACGACAATCCNTTNCAGTTGCTNGTGGCCGTCATCCTTTCTGCCCAATGCACTGACAAGCGCGTGAACCTNACCACACCTGCGATTTTTGAGCGGTTTCCAGACCCNCAAAGCATGGCTGCTACTGACTTTGACACTTTGTTTCCTATCATCAGGAGCATCTCCTATCCCAACAACAAGACCAAACATTTGATTGGGATGGCCAACATGCTGATCAAGGATTTCAATGGTGAAGTTCCGATGACCGTTGAAGAACTGATCAAACTGCCTGGTGTTGGCAGAAAAACCGCCAATGTGATCACTTCTGTGATTGATCAGCAACCCAATATGGCGGTGGATACACACGTGTTCAGGGTATCGGCCAGGCTGGGCCTAACCCGTGGAGCCAAAACCCCATTGGCAGCAGAGAAACAATTGATCAAAAATATTCCGAAAGAATTGGTGCACAAGGCCCACCACTGGCTGATCCTGCATGGCCGGTATACTTGCCTTGCCAGAAACCCCAAATGCGGGGAATGTGGGTTAACCGCCATCTGCCTTTACCACAAGGCCAATAACAAGGTGAAAACTGCTTTGGGTTAATCATGAAAGCTATACTGGCATAATAAAATTTAAAACCAGAATTTGCAGTATTTTTCATGCATTTGGGGCAAAATGGAAAGAAAACCTCAAAATTTTGCTTATTGCATAGAAAACCCATCCAGTGACGCATAAGACATGATGCGATCCATTGAACTGTTTGCAGGGCTGAAATTGATATTGTTAAGCACATCAAAACCTTCCTTTATCCGAGCGAATTGCTCCATCATGGCCGGATTGTTTTCGATGAAAAATAAGAAGTGGGCACTCTCTTCAAAAGACATTTCATTGTAAAGATAACGCAACATAGATTCAGATATTAATGAGCTCATAATCAGCCTTTTATCAATTATACATGATTGTAAAAGGATAGTCGGATTTGAAGGTCATCAAGAGGATAGAAGAATGGAATGGTTGTCAGATGTAGATATAAAAATCTTCTGACCCCATTAAAACGGAAATAAGTGGTTGATATTGTACCGACCATCAACAGTTTTGGCTACTAATGCCTAAACTCATTTCTCCTTGACCAGGAATACATCTTCATTGTCCCGCTTCATGAGGTATTGCTCACGGGCAACTTTTTCCATCCAGAGCGGATTGGTCTTGATGAGGTCGATATCCTTTTTTGTCTTTTCGATCTGATCCTTGTAATATTCTTTGCTCTGCTTGAGTTCATTCAATTCTGCCCGGTACTGGAGGTGCAGGAAAAGATTGTTGTGGTCGAAAAACAACATCCAGCCCACAAAGAAAATGGTGGCCAGAACAAACTTGTTTTTAAAAATCTGGAGGAGCTTCATTGATGGCATAAAATTAGGATATTTTTCCGGTCCCTGCTCCTCAGCACCTTGTCCATTGCATTTCGTACCTTGCACCCAATGGAAAAATCAAATTTTGTAGACCAGATCAGGGTGTTTTGCAAAAGCGGACACGGTGGGGCGGGCAGCAAACACTTCGCTCGGACCAAATTCAATGCCCAGGCAGGGCCTGATGGAGGCGATGGGGGCCGTGGTGGCATATCATCTTGAGGGGAAACAAACACTTGTGGACACTGCTTCACCTGCGTTACTATAAAAATGTCATTGCCGAAAATGGACAGGGAGGCAACAAAAACAACATGACCGGAAGGGATGGTCATGATATCATCATTGAGGTACCCCTTGGTACAGTAGCCATAGACGAAGAAACAGGAGACAAGGATGGCGAGATCCTGCAAGATGGCCAGGAATTCATCTGGGTAAAAGGTGGAAGGGGCGGACTGGGCAACAAGAACTTTGCCACCGCCACCAACCAGGCACCCGAATATGCACAACCCGGAGAGGAAGGATTTGAGGGCTGGAAAGTGCTGGAACTGAAAGTGTTGGCGGATGTNGGACTGGTGGGATTCCCCAATGCTGGCAAATCAACCCTGCTCTCTTCAATGACTGCNGCAAAGCCTAAAATCGCGGATTATGCATTTACCACCCTGACCCCACAACTGGGCATGGTCGAATACCGCGACGGAAAATCCTTTTGTATTGCAGACCTTCCGGGCATCATTGAAGGCGCTGCAGAAGGAAAGGGTCTCGGACACCGTTTCCTGCGACACATCGAGCGAAACCCTGTCTTGGTTTTCCTTATCCCGGCAGACAGCAAGGATCACAAGAAAGAACTGGAAATCCTGTTCAATGAACTTGAGGAATACAATCCGGAACTGCTCGATAAAAAATTCATCATNGCCGTCAGCAAAAATGATATGCTGGATGATGAGCTGAGAACAGCCATTGCAAAAGAACTTCCAACCGATATCCCGCATGTATTCATTTCATCTGTGTCCGGTTCAGGACTACTGGAACTGAAAGACATGCTTTGGAAAGAATTACAATAGAGGAGGAATGAAGGAGCGGAGGGAAAACCCAAACACCTAAACCACTGAGATGCCAGTGCTGAAAAAAGGCCTTCAACAACTTGCCATCTTCCTCCAATTGCTCTGGGCCTTTCTGCCTGGAATACTGTTCATCCTCTTTGCCCATGTCTTTTTCACAGGGTTTGTTCAAGGGAAAGACATCATCCTCACGGGCCTGAAATCAAGGCAGACCGGACTTTTCTTTGTTGTTGGTCTGCTGTTTTGGGTGATGATCACCTGGTATACCTCAAGGCTCATTGCTTATAACCACGATAGGTTATTCCAGGTGGCCAAAAAGGGGCTTTACCATACACCAAGAATCCTTGGTTATGCCTGCTTCACTGTAACAATCATCGCACTGGCAGTACTCATCCCTTCAGAAAACAACGACCTGAAACAATTGATGATTGTCGGCATCTCTGCAATCGGATATGCAGTATTTCATCCCTTGTTTGAAAAAATAAAAAACAACAGCAAGAGGAAAGCACTCATCCACTACAGAAATTGTCTTTGGTTGCTTTTCGTTATCATCATTGTAACAATGGTGGTGCTGAACTCAAGCCTGGCATACATCTGCCTCTTGCCACTGCTACAAGCAGGGTATCTTTTTCTTGTGATTACAAGAAAGAAAATCAGTGAAACCAGCTTGAAGCACTTTGCAGTTCCTGTTCATAAAAAACTGATCAGAACCCGTTTGGCTTATCATGATCTTGTTGTCTGGATTTTCACAGACAAGGAAGGCAAAAGAGATCCGTTGAAAAAAGAACTGATGATCCAGACGGAGAAAAATATTTTCATCTGGTTCAACATCTTTTCTTTCACCGCCATGCTCATTTATTTTGCTGCGGTCTTTTCCATCTCATTTTCCCGTTACATCACGGCGCTTCCCATCATCCTGCTTTCGTTTGGCATCCTGCTGGGTGCAGGCAACATCATCACCTTGTTTTCGCGCAAACAAAAAATGAATTTCCATTTTCTGATGCTGGTTGCTATCATCATTGCAGGGCTTTTCAATGAAACACATGATGTCAGCATGATGCCATTGAAAGAAACCAATCAATACAATGCAAGACCCAGTCTGAGAGGGCATTTCAATGAATGGATCCATAAAAGGAAAATTCAACTGGAAGACAGTTCAATCAAACATTTCCCAGTCTATTTTGTGATGGCAGATGGAGGCGCATCAAGGTCTGCCTACTGGACGGCATCAGTATTGGGCAAGATACAGGAGGAATCTTCCGACAATTTTTCAAAACAGGTTTTTTGCCTTTCAGGTACTTCCGGTGGAAGCCTGGGAAATCTTTCATTTTATGCAACGCTGATCAAACGATCAGGCCAGTACACAACAAAAACAGTACAAGATTATCTTTCCAACGATTTCCTCAGCTTCCCGCTGGTCCGTTTGCTAGGCCCTGATATCATCCTTCCCCTCATTCCTTTTCACCTCCTGCACGACAGGGCTGCAGCCTTGGAAAAATCATTTCAATCATCTACAAAGGCAAATGAAATTACGCAATTGATGAGCATGCCTTTCTCTTCGCTTCAACTGCACCATGACAGCAGTTATTTGCTGCCATTGATCTTCATCAATTGCACAAGGATGCAGGATGGTATGCCTGCAGTAGTCAGCAATCTCAACATTGAAAAAAATGTTTTTGGCAAAAGGATTGATGTGATGAAAAGCCTGGATTCCAATCAGGACCTGTCAGTAGCCAGTGCAGTGGCACTTGGCGCAAGGTTTCCCTATTTCAGCCCTGCAGGCAGAATAGGAAACCAGTATTTTGTGGATGGCGGTTATTTTGACAACTCTGGAGCTGGAGTTGTGCACGAAATGATTCTAGATCTTCAAAGCATGATCATGGACAGCATCAAAAACAATCCACAACATCCTTATCAAAAAATCAGGTTCAATGTATTGCACATCACCAATGAAACTGAAACGGAAAAGAAAATTGAAAAAACACATCCCATTGTCAACGATCTGGCAGCTCCGGTAAAAACAATCATGGGATCNTATAGCAGCCAAACGGATATCAACAACCTGCGGCTTTACAAATACCTGCTTGAAATCTACAAGGGAGATACNACTTACAGGTCCATCAACCTGTACAAAAAAGGTGAGGGGGATGATTATCCCATGAACTGGTCCATTTCAGATCAATCACTATACAGGATGAACAAACGGCTGGGAACACATGAAGGCATTGCACAAATTGTAAAGTCCATCAAACCATAAAGCCTGCTATTAATCTGCTAGACCAGCTCCCAACTGAGCCCACCATCCTTTTCATCCTTGAGCTGAATGCCTGCCTCCAGCAACTGGTTGCGGATTTTGTCTGAAGTGGCGTAGTCTTTTTTGGCCCTGGCATCTTTTCTGATGTCTGCAATCAACTGGAGCACGGCACCAAGCTTTTGGTCGTCATGCTTTTTTTCATCTTTCAAGCCAAAAATATCTACCAGAAAAGTATTGAACTTCTCTTTCATCAGCTTCATGGTGGCTGTGGTCAGGGCATTGGTTTTGATCAAACCATCCTTGATGGAATTGATGACCGGCACCAGCTCAAACAGGCCTGCCAATACTTTTGCCGTATTGAGGTCATCGTTCATGTCATCGTCCAAGGCATTGAGCACTTCAAAACAATGCTGCTCCAGATCAGGATCACCAGCACTGATGTTGTTCTCTGCAATGACGAACTTGTTCAATTGTGTGAAGGCTTCCCAGATCCTTCTCAGGCCTTTCTCAGCGGCCTGAAGAGCTTCATTGCTGAAATCAAGCGTGCTCCTGTAATGGGTTTGCAGGATAAAGAAACGAACNGTCATCGGAGAATACCCTTGTGTCAGGATCTCATGATTACCGCTGAACAGCTCGCTGAGCTTGATGACATTGTTGTAGCTCTTCCCCATCTTTCGGCCGTTGATGGTGATCATGTTGTTGTGCAGCCAGAACTTCGCAGGAATCTGGTGGTTGCATACGGCGCTTTGCGCAATTTCACATTCATGGTGAGGAAACTGAAGGTCCATCCCTCCACCGTGGATATCAAATTCAGCACCCAAATATTTGTTGCTCATGGCAGAGCACTCGATGTGCCAACCCGGGAAACCCTCTCCCCATGGGCTTTGCCAGCGCATGATGTGTTCTGGCGCAGCATGTTTCCACAAGGCAAAATCAGACTTGTTGCGTTTCTCCTCCTGTGATTCCAGTTCACGTGTTGTTTCGAGTTGATCGTCCAATACCCTGCCACTCAGGATGCCATACTGCATTCCTTTTGCACTGAAATCCCTGTGGTACTTTTCAACATCAAAATAGACTGAACCATTGACTTCATAGGCATAGCCATCGGCCATGATGCGCTGGATCATGACAATCTGCTCAACAATATGCCCGGTTGCAGTGGGTTCGATGGTAGGCTCAATATTGTTGAATTCCCTCATCGCCCAATGGAAAAGGTTGGTGTATTTCTGCACCAGCTCCATCGGCTCCAGTTTTTCCAGAATGGCTTTTTTCGAAATCTTGTCTTCGCTNTCCCTTCCCTCCTCTTCAAAATGCCCGGCATCCGTGATNTTCCGAACATACCTTACCTGGTAGCCGAGATGGCGCAGGTAACGGTAAACAATATCAAAGGTGATGAATGGNCTGGCATGACCAAGATGGCTTTCTCCGCTGACGGTTGGGCCGCAAACATACATGCCCACCCTTCCTGGAGTCAATGAACTGAAAACTTCTTTTTGCCTGGTCAGCGAATTGTAAAACTGCAATGAAGACATAATTGATGTTGAGAAGGCAAAGATAAAGATTGAAAGGCAGAACAGGGATCGAACCGAGGAGAAGCCTATTTTTTTCTGATGTCCGAAACCAGGAAAGAATGATCAGAGAGCCTTTTGCCTCCCTGGGTAAACTGCAAGGCCTCATACTGGTTTGGATGAAAAATATAATCTATCCTCAAGGTGGGCAAAAGTTGGAGCATGAAAGAGGAGGAACTTGTGAACGTTGCCCCCAAGCCAATCCCTTTTTCAAGAAATGCGTCCTTCCTTTTGCCCCGCACCACTGAATAGGTATAAGAGCCTGGAACATCATTCAGATCCCCCATCACAAATGTGGGGTATGGAGAAGAGGCCATTTCATTCACAATAAAATCAGATTGAACACCATGCCAATAAAAAGTATTGCGCATTTTTTTGATCAGCTGTTTGGACTGGATCACACTGCTGTCATTTTTTGCTTTGACATCGTCAATGACCCTGTATTCCCTGGCGCCAAATCCAAAGGATTGAAGATGGACAGCATAAACACGCAAGGTATCTGCCCCATCAATTACATCAGCAAAAACGGTATTTTCTGCATTGGCATCAGNTGATGCAGGAAATGGAATAACGTTGCCTCCTGCAATGGGAAGCCTTGAAAAGATGGCAATGCCACTGTATTGACTAGTGCCAAAAATATCCTCCCCTGCAAATTGATGGTATTTGTATCCAAGCTCATGTTTGAGATAGTGCAGCGGATCTTTGTTCCCAACTCCAGGCATGGACACAAATTCTTGAAAACAGATGACATCCGGCTGGTATTTTTTTACCTGGTCAAAAATCAGTTGCAGGTGCTTGTCCTGATCTGGCTTGAACTTGCTTTCATCAAAAGGAATGAAATGACGGAGGTTCCAGCTCATGAACCTGATAGAACCAGGCAGTCTCTTCAACGAAAAATCATTGTCACCTTTGAAGGAAACATGGTTGCCCACGGCTGAAGAACCCGCCAACATCACCAACAAAGGAAAGAATGCCAACTTGATGCGAACAAAAATCCAAAACAAAAGGAAGAGCAGGAGCAACACAAAAAGATACGGAAAGAACAGGCCCAAAAAACCAGTGAACCACCAGGTCTTTGGATGCATGTAAGGTGCAAAACTGCATGCCAGGTACAATGCAGCAACAATGATGTTGAGCAGCATCATGACACCAATAGAAACGGATTTGAAAAAATTACCCATAGGCTATTTATAGGTCTTTTTTGCTGGCCTCCTTCAAAATCTTCTTCTCTTCCTCGGTCAGTTTATCATAGCCCTTCTGGTTGATTTTATCTAGAATAGCATCAACCCTCTCTTGCGTGATATTCGGCTTTTTGACAAATGGAGCCTTGCTTCCCTGGTTGTAGAAAGATGATTGCTTTGATGAATATCCTTTGTCTTTTGATGGGGTAAACCATGCGCCGATCCATGAAAAAAATCCATTCATCCATTCTCCNGGATCATTCCCTTTCTGCAACATTCGGATGTATACAAACCCTGTCAAGCCTGCTGCAGCAACAGGCAGTAACAGTATGGGATTGGAAAAAGCAGAGGAAAGATTCAGCAACAAATAAATCAATGCAATGATCCACAAGGGGATGCCTCCGCCAATCATGGGAAAGAACCGGTATTGCGGAGAAACGGTTGTAGCTGCTGCCGCCAATCCAAGGATTCCAGACACGGCCCCACTGAAAAAGATTGATGCCGTTGCGCCTGGATAAAAAATATTGGCAGCTCCGAAAAATACAATGCCAGAGATGGTTGCACTGTAGATATAAAGGGGAATGATTTTGTCATTTCCGATCAAATCTTGGATAAGGTATCCAAACGTCCATAACCAAATCAGGTTGCTNATGATCAGGATCACCTTGACTTCAGTGAACTGCATGGTAATCAGGGTCCATGGTCTTGTGATGAACTGCATGGGGTCTGCGGGCATCACAAACCAGTGGTAAATATTGCGGTAGAATTGCTCTTCCGGAATCCTTGAAAACACATAAATGCTTTTAAGGAAATTCATCAGAATGAAAAAGGTGATTTGCAGTACAACCAGCATCACCAAAGGGTTTGCTGTGTTGAACAGATTTGAACGGCCTGATCCCGTATTGTCCCTGTATCCCATGCCGCTTGTTTTAATGTCAATAAAAATCTCTCCTGTTCCGCTTGTTCCATATCATCACAATGATGATCCCTACTGCTGCCCCTCCCAGGTGTGCAAAATGTGCTATACCTGTAGACTCGCTTGAGATACCTCCCAACACATCTAAGACACCCAAGCCGAGCAGTGCCCATTTTGCTTTGATGGGAAAAGGAATCGGTAGGATAATCATCTGGCTGTTGGGAAAGGTATAAGCAAAGGCAGCAAAAATACCCATCACTGCACCAGAGGCACCCAGTGTAGGAACATTTGCCAGTGCAAAAAGTTCAGCAGCACCGATCTGACCTGCTGCAAACATTTCATTGTATTGAGATATGTCATAAGTCAATGCAATGGCTTGTGTAAGCCCCGCACCAAAACCACAGACCAGGTAAAAAGCCAGGAACTTCGCCGGGCCCCAGAGGTTTTCCAGTGTAGAACCAAACATCCACAATGCAAACATGTTGAACAAGATGTGAAAGAAAGAATCTGAGGAATGCAGAAACATATAAGAAATGAACTGCCAGAAATGATAGTGCACAGAACTGAAATGATGCAGCGCAAAAAGGTCTTCAATAGACAATAGGTCTTTGCCAACAGTGATTTGCGCAAGCCAAACCAAGGCATTGATGATGATGAGGTTTTTGATGACTACGGGAAGCACCTGAAACCTGCCCGGTCTGATTTCTGATTGCATAGGTTGGTTTATGTTACAAATTTAACGAACCTGGGGCATCTTGCCTCAGCTTCAATTGCACAACATTCTCAATATGATGGGTATGAGGAAACATGTCCACAGGCCTGATCGCCGTCACTTCATATTTCTCGGCCAACAATTGCAGGTCTCTTGCCTGTGTAGCAGGATTACAGCTCACGTAAACCACCAATGGCGCTTCCATGGCCAGGATCTGCTGTACTAGCTTTTCATGCATGCCCGCCCTTGGAGGATCAGTGATGATCACGTCAGGCCTGCCATGGGTTTCAAAAAATGCATTGTTGCAGATGTCTGCCACATCCCCGGCATAAAACAGGGTATTGTCAATGCCATTCATGGTGGCATTTTCATGTGCATCATCGATCGCTTCACTGATGACCTCTACTCCTATGACTTTGGCAGCCTTGTCGCTGACAAAAATGCCAATGCTTCCCGTGCCACAATAAAGGTCATACACAATTTCAGTTCCTTTTAACTCAGCAAAATCTTTGGTAATCTGATACAGCCGCTCAGCCTGTGTTGAATTGGTTTGAAAAAATGATTTGGGGCCAACCTTGAACTTCAATCCACCCAATTGCTCGATGGCAAATGCATTACCATGGTAAAGAACGGGATGTTGGTCTCCCAGGCTATCATTGAATTTGCGGTTTACAGTATAATACAGGGATGTAATGGAGGGGAATTCATTTTTGATGAATTCCATCATGTCTTCCCTTGCCTTTTGATCATCCTCGCCAAACACAAGATTGACCATCAGGTCTCCTGTGGTACAAAGCCTGACCAACAGGTTCCTTAGTAA
>JGI25921J50272_10000723_pt1 | contig 10886 bp, 4 predicted proteins | sample LauGreSu1BDMLBSD_2_FD_50272 | JGI IMG/M metagenome (IMG submission 50272) | reverse complement strand
CTGTAGGGGTTGATGATCAGCAAGGAGCTGTCGCTGCTGAACCCGTTGGGCCCCGTCCAGCGGTAGGTGTCTGCACTGAAATTTTTGGCATTGATTTTTGCAGTGGTTCTATTGCAAAGCGTGACACTGTCATTCAATTCTTTGGTTGAATCTTCCTGGTTTTTGAGTACAATGGTATTGCTGCTGAAATCAGAAAAGAAGCCATAGCGTGTTGTACTGCTTTGACTTCCGTGTATGACGCCAACATGAAATTTACCATTTTGATTTTCTACTGTAACGGTCTGTCCCGCCCCGGCCACGTTCGTAGGAATGGTTATCCTGGATGCCATCCATTTTCCTCCTGATCCAGGAATGGCTTGAAATATGGAGGGGTCAATCAATGCCTGAGATCCATTCAATTTGAAACCATTGATGATGTCTGCAGGAGCAATCACATTAAGGAAGAACCCTTCTGTTGCCGTTGCCCTCGTAACATTTACAGAAGTAGACCCTGTACACCTGATGGGCGGAATAACGGCGCCCCCAACTTCACAGCCAAAGCCTGTGATGTGAAATACATGGGTTGGTTTGTCGGATTCAATATAACAAGAAACATCTGTCAGCTTGCCCGTGTAATATTCACCAGCATTGATGGTGCCAACATTGTTGCCATTGATTTTGATGGTTGTTGCATTGCTGGTAGCGTATACATAGTAGTGGTCTGGGGTAATGTTGAGGTATCCTTTGACGACGATGAACTCATTTCCTGCAAGATCATCCGGCAACAACTGATCACCTGCTGTGTCAGAACAGCTTTGACCAGGGAGGGCGATGGAATCATCTTTTGTAGATATGGCAATGGGCTTGTTTGAAGTCACGGTTGTTCCGCCGGGTTTCAAAGACCCTAGGTTGCTTGCTGAACTACACACATAAGTCTCTCCGCGGTTGAGCACAATAGTAAAAGGGCCAACCCTTCCGATCAAAGCATTTTTTGGACTGATGGTGATGCTCGTATTGTCTTCTGTAGCAACAATGATGAAATCGGTAGTATAGGATGCGTTAACCGCTGTTCTGTTGTTGAAATCCATCTGTATAGGGATGGTGAACTTTTTCCCCAAGGCATTTTTGCCTTTTAGGGCATACATGTCACCATTATTGTTATGGGCTATATCATAATAACATGCTATGGGAACTGTTGCGGTAATCAACAGTCCTTTTTGATAGACTGTATTGGGCAGTCCATTTTCAATAATCCCAATATAGCTTGTAAGGTCTACGGATTGCGAGCTGTTGGCAGCAATGGCAATTGAAATCGGACTGAATCCGGGGTTGGCTGGAATGGAAATCGTCACGGTTGCTGCAAGCTTGGATGCGGCCATCCTCAGGAAAATCGGCCTGTCTCCATGGGCTTGTTGCAGGTCTGGTGCTGCAAACCAAAACTGGGTATCAGCCTGTGAATAGCCCATGATGGAGACCATACAGAGCAGGACTGTAATGATAATTTTACTCGGCAACTTCATATTCGGAAAAGTAAGATACATTAAGATTTGATTTTTATGGTTTTTCGACTGATTTCATTAACTTGGTCTTCCATTAACCAAAGCCATATGTCCGATTCCAAGAATATCCTTATGCCTAAGCTCTTGTGTGNGGCATCATTGATGGTTTTATTTTCATTAAAAATTTCTTCTGTCAGTGCGCAAAATGAATCACCCATTGGTCGCTGGGATTTGGTGGTAGACTTGGGCGACAGGCTGGTCCCTTCCTGGCTTGAAGTCAAACTTTCAGGGATCAAGACCCTGGTTGGTTATTTCGTTGCTGAGGGAGGAAGTGCAAGACCAATCTCCAAGGTGAATTTTAATGATGGTAAAATCAGTTTCAGCATACCTGCACAGTGGGAAAACAGTGAAAAGGACATGGTTTTTGAAGCAGTCCTGAAGGGCGATAAATTAACTGGAACCATTGTCAGCAGCATGGGACAACGGCAAACGCTTACTGGAGAAAGGGCTCCTTTGCTCAAAAGAACATCTGCTGTTGTATGGGGTGAGCCCATTAAAATTTTCAACGGATTAAACCTTGATGGATGGCATGCGTCTAAAAAGAAAAATCAGTGGGTGGCAGAAAATGGCATCTTGAAAAGCCCTCAATCAGGGGCCAACATCATTACCGATCAAAAATTCAATGATTTTAAATTGCATATCGAGTTCAGGTATCCTGAAGGCAGCAACAGTGGGGTTTACCTGAGGGGGCGGTATGAGATACAAGTGGAGGATAACAGGGGCCAAGAACCCTCCTCTACTTTTTTCGGAGGCATCTATGGGTTCATCACACCAAATGAAATGGCTGCAAAGGCACCCGGTGAATGGCAGACTTATGATGTAACGCTGGTTGGGCGTAGGGTTACGGTAGTGGCGAATGGAAAAAAGATCATCACCGACCAAATTATCCCCGGCATTACTGGGGGTGCCCTAGATAGCAAAGAGGGAGAGCCAGGTCCTATCATGTTGCAGGGGGATCATGGACCAGTGGAGTACAGAAATATTATTATTACTCCTGCAAAATAACATTAACGTCAATTCGCTGAAATGCTCATGCGCAAGATTTTCCTACTACTGATTTTTGCCTTATTCCTATCAGGGTTAAATGGCCAAACCAATGTTACTGTGAGTGATTATTGCCCAGGCACTGCCAGGGATTTTTCTGCTTCCTTTGGAGCACTGGCACCAGGAGTTACATTTACTTGGACTGTCGCAACAGCTATCAATGTAAAAAACCATACTCCTCAGGCAACTGCTTCACCCACCGTGACCCAAAACATAGGATTGGTAAACTCTGCTGGTAATGGGAGATTGGTCTTGAGGGTAACTGCATCTGATGCAAAAATTTACAATCTAACCATTGATATTGCAGCTCTTCCCTATATCAGCAACAAAAGTGCCTGGAGTACTTATGCCAATGCATGTGGCAGTATCAACTTTAATGTAAACGTTATAGGGGCATTGCAGACAACTGGGGGATTCAACTGGGTCAGGAATACCATTTGGGCAAGCCCAGAAGCAAGGGGTAATTCTGCTAACATCACAGACAATATCATCGATACAACTGGGGCCACTGCCAATATTCCATTTTACATTTCCATGTACTCAGCGATTGGTTGTCTTGTACAGGATACCTTGACCTATAAGATCAATCCCACACCAGTCATTACTGATTTCAATTTTTACGACACCATTTGTAGTGATGTTGGTATCAAGCCATTCACGCCCAAAACCCAGATCAGCAGTGGAGTTTACATGATCTGGTCCGCTCCAACTGCTACTGGGCTATCAGGGATGACTGCAGGAACTTATTCCGTNACAAATCCTGTATCGAAGCTGGGTAATTTTAACCAACAGAAGATCATCAACTCGACAGCACNGCCTGTGAGCATGACTTATAGCTTGACGCCNATTTATCCTTATAACCTTACCAATAACGCTGCTTATTGTGCAGCAAGCTCTTCAGTTCAATATACGGTAACGGTTAATCCACGGCCAAGGATCGCATCGTCCGCCACAACTGCTTGTAGTGGGTCACCTTTCAGGTTTACACCGGCTGCGGGGGGTAATATCATTCCTGCAAGCACACAATATACATGGGTAGCACCCCAATACAGTGATACGGCACTGTTGAAAGGTGGAAGCGGATTGATACAAACGCCCGGTAGTGTTGAATACCTCGATCCTCCGATTTCCCAGGTATTGGTCAACAAGTCTCTGGTGGCCCAAACCGCAACATACAATGTTTATGCAAGGGCAGGATCTTGTGTTTCCTTTGATCCTTTTGACCTGGTTGTTACTGTCAACCCTGTACCGCTGCTCACCCTGGCATCTGATACCCTGACTGTTTGCAGTGGAACCGCTCCAACATTGTTTCCCACTTCACCCCTTCCTCCCATTGTCACTTATTCCTGGACCACTCCACAGCTGTTGCCCGCAGGCTCATTGTCTGGAACCGGTACAGGCGCACAGAATAATCAACCACTGTTCAATCCATTGTTGACCAACCTTAGGACTACTACCTCATACGCCAATTATACAGTCACTCTCAACACGCCACAAAACTGTCCTGGTACTCCTTACAAGCTGGTGATCAAGGTAAGTCCTACTGCCAACCTTGGCACGCAGACCCTTGTAAGTTGTAGCGGAGACAATTTCATTTCCACTCCCAATCCTGTTCCGCAGGGTACAACCTATACATGGAGTTCTCCAACACTTGCCACCGGACTTTTTTTAAATTCAGGTGATAAGAACATCAATGTTGTTGGTGATACAGCCATTACGGGAAACCTCAGTTATTCAGGTGTGAATGCGGGAGGTAATGCAACCTTTACCATCGTGCCAAAGAGTGGAAATTGCACAGGAAATCCATTCACGCTTGTTGTCACCTCAAGGCCATTGCCAGTTGTTTCTACTGCATCAAGGATTGCCTGCAGTGGGGCACAGTTTTCCACTTCTCCAACAAGCAATCTTACAGGGATAACAACATCATATACCTGGGGATTGCCAGAGATTTTACCGGCAGGTGCGCTGGTAGGAGCTTCTGCCAACACCTCCCCAGTGCAAAGCATCACACAAACGCTGTTGGATGTTTCCAACAATATTTCTCAGGCCACCTACACGGTTACGCCGATTGCACAAGGTTGTCCTGGTAAGCCGTTCTCTTTTGTTGCTACCGTTAACCCAACGCCGACCATTTTGAACAAGGATACCACCATTTGTCCGGGTAATCCATTCTCAATGAACCCATCACCTTTGCCATACATCACCACCTATACATGGGACGCGCCAGTGTTCAATATCCCCAATGCTGTACTTGGTGGAGTTGCGCAAACCACGCCAGTGCCCAGTTTCAGCCAGGTATTGACCAATACNACCAATTCCATCGATGTGATGTCTACCTANAAGATGACNCCAAGGTTTGGGGATTGTGTCGGNAANCCATTCTCGATTGTNGTAACAGTGAANGCATCACCCTATATTACCGACACTTTGGTTTCTACAGTGTGCAGTGGAAGTCCATTCACNGTGGCCATGCCCAACAATCTTCCAGCAGGATCACTCTACAGGTGGGTTGAACCCACTTACAGCAATGGAATCACCGGAGGTTCTCCTCAGGATGTTTTGCAAACCCTGATCACCCAGACCCTCAGGAATACCAACAGTGATACAACAACCGGACGTGCTTATTACAATGTTACTCCGGTAGCCAATGGCTGTGTGGGCCTTCCTTTCACTGTGAAAGTGAATGTAAAAGCCAATTCCGCAACATTGACCAGCCCCTTGAACCTTCCAGCCATTTGTAGTGGAACCAGTTTTAGTTATTTGCCCACCAGCAATTTCCCAGGAACAGCCTTTATTTGGGTGAGGGATGGAATATCAGGGCTTCAAAATGCCCCCACATCCGGATATGCTGACATCAATGAACTACTCATCGACTCAATAGGAGATCCAATAACGGTGAACTATCGGTTCTCATTGCTCTACAATGGTTGCTTGAATGCAAAAACCCAGGTTGTTTCTGTGGTAGTTAATCCACAGCCCATGCTTTCAAGCCCAATCAAACCTACCCCTATCTGTTCTGAAAGCCTTTTCAATTATACACCTGTCAGCAGCACCAGGGATGTCAGCTTCAGTTGGTCCAGGTCATATGTGGTGGGGATAACCGAACCATTGACACAGGGATCCAACAGCATCAGCGANAAGCTCACCAATACTACTTTCAATACGGTACAGGTTCCCTATGTATTTACATTGTCGGCTAATGGTTGTACCAACCAGCAAACTGTTTATGAAGTGGTCAATCCGGTGCTTACCTTGAATGACCAAACAACTCCTGTTTGTAGCGGAACTAACTTTGCCATTACTCCACCTAACAGCGTTGGTGCTGTTTTCCTCTGGAGCAGGCCAAGTCTTGGCGTTGGACTGATTGGTGGAACTGAAAATACCATCATACCAACAACCAGCGTCACAGGAAGCCTCAAGAACCTCACTGATTTCCCATCCATTGCAGAATATAGCCTTACACCAATCATTCCGGGAGCCAGCTCAGGCGGATGTTTGGGAAATCCGTTCAAATTGAGTGTGGTTGTGAATCCTATCCCTGTTTTGAGCAGTCCTAAATCATTGCCTGATATATGCAGTGGTACGCCATTTACCTATATTCCAACGAGCAATACACCAGGTACAATATTCACCTGGACCAGGGACAGTATTGCAGGATTGAGCAACCTGTCTGCAAGAGGAAGTTTTCTCATTGAAGAAACCCTGCTCGATACTACAATTAAAGCAGTAAAAGTTACTTACAACTACAGAACCACTTTCAATGGCTGTACAGACAGTACACAATTTGTAACCTTCACTGTTAATCCTGCGCCCATTGTACCTGATCAAAACATAACAATTTGCAGTGGAGACCAATTCAGCTTGCCAGTTGACCTTGAGCCGATGCGCACCACCTATACCTGGGAGGCTCCAACCATTTTGCCATCAGGGTCATTGAGTAGCTTCACCCAGAAAACAACACCACAAACCCTGGTATACGACACCTTGAACAGCGGAATCAACTCCAATGCATTGGCGGTGTACACCATCAATCCTTCCAATCCAACCTGTGCGCTCAAGCCGTTCAACGTCTTTGTTACTGTCAAGCCTATTGCTAAAATCGGAGACCAAACAACCAACAGTTGTAACGGAAAACAATTCGTGTTCAGTCCTTCAGGTGTGCCCAGCAATACCCTATACAAGTGGAAATTCAATGAAGTGAATCCATCATTTGCTTTGGGAGGATACACTTCTAATGATACAACCTACAAGTCAAGTGTAACGCAAACATTGGCCAACTCAGGCAACAGCATTGTTTATGCCGGTTACCAGGTTCAGACAAGCACCAATGGCTGTCTTGGCAATCCCTTCCAGCTGAGGGTTGCGGTTAACCCAACGCCAAGGGTAAAGATAACAGGACCTTCTAATGTTTGTGTCAATGCCAATGATACCTTGAACCTCAGTTTCACCGGAACAGGCCCATGGTCCATCAGTTATGTTGACAACAAGGATGGATTCCTCACCCAGGTGGGTGGCTTCTCAAAGTCCAATTCAATTTTTGTTCAATCCAATCTCCCGAAAGATTCGGTATACCGCATGACCATCATGAATGTAAGTGATGCGTATTGCTCCAGTGATACGAGCTCCTCTGCAAGTGGAGTTGCCAATATTGTTCAGCGATTGAATAAATTGCCGTTGAATACCATCAATGCGCCCAATGGAACACTTATTTGTATTGGACAATTCCAGCCCATGTCCATTACTCCATTGGCCAAGGTTTATCAATGGTACAGGAATGATACCCTGATCAACAACGCCAATAGCGTTAATTTCAATGCCTATATGCAGGGTACATATTCCGCCAGGGTGACCGATTCATTGGGTTGTACCAACATGACNGTCAACAGCATCAAGATGGCAGACCTGAAAACATTTGCTATCTCATTTTCCAATGACCCTATCAATTGTATCAATACCGTAAAACAATTCGTGAATTATTCTGATACATCATCTGTCAGGAATATCAGCTGGAAATGGAATTTCAATGGAGAAGATTCCTCCAAGATGTACAATGCAACAACACTGTTCAAGAAAGGCGGATTGAAAAAAATCACCCTCTCTGCCAGCGTGCCTTCTTGTACCTATTCTATTTCAAAAGATAGCTTGATCGTGATTGCTGAGCCAATCCGCGCAGAGAAATTAGAAACGGTGAGCACAAACGCAGCCAGACCCATACAATTGAAGGCCAGAACCTTTGAGGGAATCAATTATGCTTATGATTGGCAACCTTCATGGGGTCTTAATTTTTATAGAATAAATAATCCTGTCTTTACCTATAACCAAACGCAGTCGTATTACATCAAGATGACCTCACCTGCAGGATGTGTAACTGTAGACACAATCAAGGTGCTGGTATTTGACTCAGCATTGGTCAATATTTTTGTGCCCAAGTCTTTCACTCCCAACGGAGACGGCGTAAATGATGTTCTCTATCCTTATATCGCAGGAATGAAGTCGTTGACCTACCTGAAGATTTTCAACAAATTCGGGAAACAGGTATACGAGACACGAACAACTGCAGAAGGATGGAATGGTCTGAGTTTTGGNAAGCAGCAACCGATGGANGCTTATTTATGGGTTGCGGAGGGCATCGATATCAATGGAAATAAGGTTCAACAAACTGGTAGTGTACTGTTAATGCGATGACATGAAGAATTCAATCAATCAATTAAGTTCCATATTCATTGGGTTTGCGTTATTGGCATCTCTACCTGTTTGCTTGCAGGCACAAGAGCCGAATTTTTCACAGTTCATTGTATCGCCCATGTCTATCAATCCTGCACTGACTGGATCCAGTGATGCAGACTGGAGAGTGGCAAGCAATATCAGGCGACAATGGATTGGCACCATCTCTCCTTTTAGTACCCAAACCATTTCCATTGATGGAAAATTAAAGACCCTTGAAGGACAAAGTTATTTTGGCCTGGGAGGGATGGTTCTCGCAGAAAAGGCCATGGATGGATTGTACAAAAGCAATTTTGTCAACCTCAATGCAAGCTACCATCAGGCATTGGATGACAATGGCAATGGCATTTCCGTTGCACTGGGGGTGGTCAACAACAGCACCAGGGTTGACCTTGGCGGATTGACATTTGATCAACAACTCTCAAGCATGGGCTTCAACAGAAGCCTTCCTTCTGCAGAAACAAACCTTGGAAATTCAACTTCATTTACTTCAGCCACAGCAGGACTTTTGTACACCTATGATGCTGAGTTTTCTTTTTTGAATCTTGGTATTTCCGGTTATCGGTTCATCAAAACCAAGCGGAGTCTGATGAACGATCCTACAAAAAAGGTATCTCCAAGATACAGTGCCCATGCAGATTTTGGAACAGCCATCAATGATATCATCAGTGCAAATTTTAGTGCCCTTCACCTTATTCAGGATGGCATGTCGGTTACATCATTGGGCGCCATCATGGGAATTCAACATGGTGCCGGTGGATTTGAGGAAAACAAGGTAAGGATGGTCAACTTTGGACTTTATTACCGTGTGAACGATGCAATAACTCCCTATGTTGGCTATGCATTCAATGGATTCCAGTTTGGATTGAGTTATGATGTGAGTGCCTCCTCTTCAAAATCGGGATCGGTCAATTACAAATCAGTAGAACTCTCTTTCATGTACAAAAAGTACCTTCCTGCTTACCGCAGAAAAATTGGAAGGTACAATTCGCCATATTAATCTTTTTAATTAACCCTCAACGCCAATTATGAGAAAGGAATGCTCAGTTGTTTACAGTTTGGTATTTTGTCTTCTGTCTCTGTTTTCAACTGCGCAAGAGAAGAGGCCAAATATCCTGGTTATCTTTTCAGATGACCATACCGAGCAGGCCATCAGTGCATACGGAAGCAAGTTGATGCAAACACCCAATATTGACAGGATAGCAAAAGAAGGGGCCTTGTTCAAGAATGTATTTGTGACCAATTCAATCTGTGCCCCAAGTAGGGCGGTGCTCCTGACAGGCAAATACAGCCATATCAATGGTTTGCGTGACAACAGTCCNCGCCGTGCATTTGATGCCAATCAACAACAGATTCAACGTGTTCTCTCTCAATACAATTANCAAACCGCTTGGATAGGGAAGTGGCACCTCAATAGCCTCCCAGGAGGTTTTGATTTCTGGCGGGTATTGCCTGANCAAGGGCAGTATTTTCAGCCAGATTTTGTGCACATGAACAAGGACACGGTGAGGCACAAGGGATATGTTACCAACCTGATCAGTGACTTTGCGTTGGAATGGTTGGATGGCCGCGACAAACAGAAACCATTTTTCATGGTGGTGGGAGAAAAGGCAACCCACCGAAACTGGATGCCTGATCCACAAGACCTAGCAGAGTTTGAAAACAAAGAATTTGCCTTTCCTGCCAATTTCAATGATGATTATAAGGGAAGAAGAGCCGCAGCAGACCAGGACATGACCATTGACAAAACCATGGTCTTGCGTGATGACCTTAAAATGGGGGTTGATTATACCAAGCCGGCTATGGGTATGTTTGGCAGGATGACTGCAGAGGAGAAAGCGGTTTACAAGAATTATTATGACAAGGCTGAGCTTGAGTACAACAAGGTAAAGGATGACAGTGTTGCCTTGCTCAAATGGAAATACCAGCGCTACCTCAGGGACTATCTGGCTACTGCCCGATCCATGGACAGGAATATCGGCAGGATCTTGAATTACCTCGATTCGGCCGGACTCTCAGAAAACACCATCGTCATTTACACTTCAGACCAAGGGTTTTACATGGGTGAGCATGGTTGGTTCGACAAGCGCTTCATGTATGAAGAAAGCCTGCGTACGCCATTTGTGATGAAATATCCCGGCAAAGTCAAGCCAGGTTCGATTGTTGATGGGATGGTGGTTAACATTGATTTTGCACCAAGCATCATCGACATGGCTGGTGCAAAAGTTCCCGAAGACATTCAGGGAAAAAGCTTTCTGCCATTGCTGGCTGAAAAGCCTGCCACAAAGGACTGGCGAAAGGCCATGTTCTATCATTACTATGAATTTCCACAGCCACACCATGTTGCCCCTCATTTTGGAGTGCGCACAGAACGGTACAAATTGATTCGCTTTTATGGNCCTTANGATACATGGGANCTATTTGACCTTAAAAATGACCGGCAAGAGCTACACAACTTGATCGATGATCCCAAAATGAAGGGATTGATTGCCAACCTGAAAGAGCAATTGAAAACACTGATTGTACAGTATAAAGATGAGGGCGCCCTTAAAGTGTTCAATGATAACAAGTGAAAAAATC
>JGI25921J50272_10000721_pt1 | contig 10891 bp, 12 predicted proteins | sample LauGreSu1BDMLBSD_2_FD_50272 | JGI IMG/M metagenome (IMG submission 50272) | reverse complement strand
TTTTACTTTCGAGAAGGACATAATAGATCACAATGAAATGGCATTCTTCCCTTTTGAAGATGGAGTGCGAGGAATCACGGGAGCATTGGCGAAAGGAGATATTTATGTTCCTACAGTGCAAGGCATACTCATCTATTTTGGAACGGATGACATTGATTCAATACTCCAAAAAGCAGTGGAAGCCGGCGGGGAGATTCTCTATCCCAAAACATCGAATGGAGAGCTTGGTCATGTGGCGGAATTCAAAGACAGCGAAGGCAATCGAATAGCATTGCATCAGAAATAGGAATCATATATCCAATTCCTGATTGCGTCTCTTTGGATGTTTGATACTGATGCGCGTATGCACTCTTTTGCGCCACATCTTGAAACTCGAGGGTTTCATTTCTCTTCGCATNAATGCAATGACATCGGACTCCGAATATCCATATTGCTGTTTGATCGCTTCAAAGGATGTACGATCTTCCCATGCCATTTCAATGATTCTGCTGATGTCTTCGGGTGGTAAGTTCATTGTAGATTATGATGTGTATGTTAAGACCTAAGAAACACATTGGAAGTGACATAAGTTCAGATTAGTGTAGAATTATACGACAGCTATATCAATTGCATACTTCACTCAAATATACATTCAATGGAAAAGTATGGAAATATCCAGGAAAATCCGGTTGGTATTTCATTACGGTACCCAAAGATATTTCAACTGAAATACGCACTCATTCAAAATGGCAAGAAGAAGGATGGGGTCGATTGCACATACAAGCAACGATTCATCATACACAATGGCAAACCGCCATCTGGTTCGACACCAAACATGATTCCTATCTACTACCGATCAAAGCAGATATTAGAAAGAAACATGATATAAAAGAAGGCGACGATGCTGTGATTACTATGGGGTTATGATGTCGCCCCAATGGGGCTATTGTGATGTCGCCTCTACGAGGCTCCTGTACCCCGAGCGGAACCGAGGGACCGTTATTGTGATGTCGCCTCTACGAGGCTATTGCACCCCGAGCGAAACCCAGGGGTACATATATACATCAGCTTCTCGTCTCGGCTTCGCTCGACGAACAGTTGATGAGCGAAGCCGAGGGGTGTATCTTCACTTCAACATTCCATATAATTTCTCAAGCGGTAGCCCAACCACATTATAATAACAACCATTGATTTTCGAAACAAACACAGCGCCATAATCTTCTTGTATGCCATAAGCGCCTGCTTTGTCCATCGGGGAACCGGATGCGATATATTGTCTGATCTCTTCATCTTGCAATTCCCTGAAATATACTTCTGTTCTTTGCACTTCAGACTTGATTTTTCCCGTATGTGATTCCACAATCGTGATACCAGTAAACACTTCATGCATGCGATTACTAAGTTGTTTTAACATGGTGAATGCATGTTCGAGATCGGTGGGTTTATTGAGAATTCGACCATCAATTACGACAATGGTATCAGCTCCAAGAATGATTGCTTTTGCGCCACCGATTTCCTCCCGGATATATAATGCCTTTCTTTGCGACAATTCTCGGACATATTCCTGTGGTGGAAGTGCAAGCGAAACTGCATCTTCATCGATATCTGCCGGCAAAACGCTGAAATCGAGTCCGATCTGACTCAACAATTGTCTTCTTCGCGGTGATTGCGAAGCCAAAATCAATGGAAATGGAAGTTGTATCATTCGTTTATATCCTGAATCTGAGTCTATACTCTCTACATCATACCTAAAAACTGAGGGTAAATTCGTAATTTGTCGCCATACATCGCTGAATCATTCACCCATCTGATTTTCGGAAAAATATTCGTGAATCTCATTGAATTACTCATGATGCCGGGCATAGGCATGCTCTTTGGTGCGATTCCAATTGAAGATCTGATGAGACGCAGAAATCGTTTCGAAGAGCTTTCGGCGAAACAAAGAATCAGTGCACAAGCCGTACATGCAGGATTAACAATGATCTCTGCCTTCATTGGCATGATGTTATTCGGTACTTTTTCTGCTGCAGCAATCGGCGCGGCCATGACGGCATTGTTCAGTACATTCAATCCATTTGCTCGATTCAGACATTCCGGCATCGGTGCCGTATTGGGAGCAGCACTCGCTGTAAGCCCATTTCCCATTTTGCTCTTTGGATTGATGTATGCAACCGGCTATGGCGTATTAGGCAAAAAACATGCAATCGGCATGATGAGTGGAATCTTGGGAACCATGCTTCTTGTTCCNACAGCGCCACATACAATATTGAAATCAATGCAGTTTGTTCCCTTTCGTGATATCACGGAACATACTGTCTTCTTCATCATTCTCGGTCTCACATTATTCGTGAAGAATCTGCCGGATATCCGCATCGTGATATTGGCAGCAATGCAAGAGAAATATTCTGATGAAGATTAATCATTGAATCGGAACTCGCTTCAAACGAATGCGAGTGTGAACGGTGTCCATGATGGCACGAAGCTTCTCGGGCTTTTGCGAATAAGACATGAATTTTTGACGGAACTCCGGTTCCTCCATGCCTCCTTCTTTGATAATGCGCAATACTTCGGCATTCCCTTGCGCTGTATCAGGAAATTTCTCGCGGGCAATCAAAATGCGAGCATATGTCTGAGCAAAATCTTCATCGGCATCGCTCCAATCCGAAGAACATGATGCGAAAATGAAGAGTTGTGCAATCGAAAACAGAAGCAAAACAAATCTCATGTTTCATGCCTTATGTGAATGACAATNCGTGAAACTACGAACTTGAAACGACATTATATTTACCCTTGGTTTAGATATGGCCTTTACTCAAAGAACAGTGAATTGCGGTGTCCTCCGCCCCGAACATGCAGGAACAGAAGTTGTGCTCAATGGCTGGGTGCATAAAAGAAGAGATTTCGGGAGCGTGACTTTCCTTGATATCCGCGATAGATATGGCATCACGCAAGCTGTCGTGGAGCGTGAAACCATGCCGGAAGTGGGAGAAATCGCCAAGGAACTCCGCGCCGAATTTGTGGTCGCCGTGAAAGGTACGGTTCGCATGCGTGAAAATCCAAATCCGAATATCCCGACAGGATTGATTGAAGTACTTGCCGATGGTTTGGAAATCATCTCCCGCTCTGAAGTACCCATCTTCGAAATCAATGATGAAAATCTTGCAGGCGAAGAATTGCGCTTGAAATATCGCTATCTCGATCTTCGCAGACCAAGCCTNCAGAAGAATTTCATCACAAGAAATAAATTGTATCAACTCACGCATCGCTTTTTTGCCGAGAATGATTTTATTGAAGTGGAAACACCGATTCTTACGAAATCAACTCCGGAAGGGGCTCGCGATTATCTCGTTCCTAGCCGTGTGCATAATGGTATGTTCTATGCGCTTCCACAATCTCCGCAATTGTATAAACAACTCTTGATGGTCTCCGGATTCGATCGCTATATGCAAATCGTGAAATGCTTCCGCGATGAGGATTTACGCGCTGATAGACAACCCGAATTCACGCAGATTGATGTTGAGATGTCATTCATCGAACAAGACAATATCATCGCATTGACTGAACAATTCATTCGCCTGACATGGAAAGAAATTCTTGGACTGGATATTCCTGAAACATTTCCGCGCATGAGTTTTCATGAGGCTATGTCACGCTTCGGCAGCGATAAACCCGATCTTCGTTTTGAATTGGAACTTAAAAACATTACTTCCATCGTGAGCAATACTGAATTCAAAGTTTTCAATGATGCTCTTGCATTGAAAGATGGTTCCATCATCGCTCTCAATGCTAAAGGATGTGGTGCATTTTCAAGAAAACAATTGGATGAACTCACTGAATTTGCCAAGAAATATGGTGCAGGTGGACTCGCCTATCTGAAATGGTCTGCCGAAGGTGAATTGCAATCACCGATTCAGAAATTCTTGAGTGAAGATCATATCGCTTCGATTAAGAATGAACTTGCTGTTGAGAATGGTGATCTAGTACTCATCACCGTGGGTGAATGGGAACGCGCTTGTACCATAGCAGGCGCTCTGAGACTCGAAATCGCGCGTCGTTCAGGCATCATGGAAAGTGTGAAAAATACTTTCTCATTCTCATGGATCACTGAATTCCCACTTCTTGAATATTCACCCGAAGAGAATCGCTATATCGCAAGACATCATCCATTCACCGCACCGATGAATGAGGATGTGCATCTACTCGATGAAGCTCCTGAAAAAGCTCGTGCAAAAGCACATGATCTTGTGATCAATGGCTATGAAGTCGCCGGCGGAAGCATTCGTATTCATCAAAATGAAGTCCAACAACGCATGTTCGATTTACTTGGATTCACACGCGAAGAAGCTGAAACCAAATTCGGGTTTTTACTGAGCGCATTGCAATATGGCGCGCCACCACATGGCGGAATCGCATTCGGATTCGATCGCTTGTCGATGTTGTTATCCGGCACTGAAAATATTCGCGATGTGATTGCATTCCCAAAAACCACAAGCGCTCTCGCTTTGATGGAACAATGTCCAAGTCCCGTAGCCAATGCTCAACTCGGCGAATTGGGCATAGCAATCGCAAAAGGAAATGCATAGTGAAACGCATTCTCATCATCCTTTCAATCATTGTCATTCTTGGTTTGCTTTATTTTATCAAGCCCGAGAAAACCGCAATGCCCGGAGGCGGTCCTGGAAAAGGTGCGAAAGGACCAAGCTCGGTGACATATATCATCGTGAAAGACACGCTCTTTTCTCGCTCGATAAAAGTCACGGGAAATCTCGCGCCACAGGATTTGGTTCGCATCGCACCTGAAGTCGGTGGAAGAATTAGATCGCTTTCATTCAGAGAAGGTGCAAGCATCGGTAAAGGAGCAATCATCGCAAAACTTGATGATTCGGAATTGCAGGCGCAATTGACAAAACTCAAAGCATTGCTAGCACTTGCCGAGACAAATGCCAAGCGTGAAAAATCCTTATTGCTAGGTGGTGGAACAAGTCAGGAATTATATGACCGCGCCGAAAATTCCGTGACTACCATCCTTGCCGATATAGCAGTGGTCAAAGCGGCAATAGCCAAAACCGAGATCAGAGCTCCCTTCTCAGGCATAATCGGGATCAAGCAACTCAGTGAAGGAAGTTATGTATCTCCCGGAACCGTGATCACAGAACTTGTGAATACTCAACCCATTCGCATAGAATGTGCAGTGCCTGAACGCTATGCACGATCGATGAAAAAAGGAATGAATATCACATTTATTGAGTCGAGTGAATCGAAAGAACACACCGCATCAATATATGCGATCAATCCTATCATTGACAATGCAACAAGAACAGTTGGCATCGTTGCTCATCACAAGAATGCCCAATCGCAATTCAAGCCGGGTGGATTTGTGGAAGTGCAATTACCATTGACAACGACTGAATCAACGATTCTCATTCCAACCGAAGCAGCTGTACCCGATATTCGCGGACTTCGCGTATTCGTACTTCAAAATGGCAAAGCTATTCCTCGTCCGATCATAACCGGAATGCGCACTGATGCTTCGCTTGAAATNGTGAAAGGACTTTCGATTGGAGATACACTCATCGTNAGCGGTGCTTCCCTCCTCAANCCGAAAGCACCTGTCAAAGCTCAACCACATCGGATGTGATATGGAACAAACTAAGTACTTCACACCCGAAGAAGCCAATCGCACATTGCCTTTAGTTCGCAGCATCGTAACAGATATTCTACGCATTGGTTCTCAACTCAGAGATCGCATCACGCTTATCATGAAATCCGGTGAAGATCCACGAAATGATGAGTCTTGCATAGCATTTTCAGATACATTGAAAGAATTGCATGCTGAACTCGAAGAACTTGGTTGTGAATATAAAGACTGGAATTTTCAGATAGGACTTGTTGATTTTCCGGCCATCATTGAAGGACGCGAAGTACTTCTATGCTGGCGAAGTGATGAAGAATCGATAACTCATTATCATGGTTTCATGGATGGTTATGCAGGCAGAAAGACACTTCCCACACCATATCTCTTTGATGATTCAAATGAAGAGGATACAAAATGAACAATACTTTGATAGAACGCGAACAAGAAGTGATGTTTCAGAATTATCGCCGACTTCCTATTGAAATCGAAAGAGCGATCGGTAGCGAAATTTTTGATACTTCAGGAAAACGATATCTCGATTTTTTGAGTGGAATTGCCGTCAATGCACTTGGACATTCGCATCCCGGAATCATTGAAGCCGTAAAAACTCAAGTAGAGAAATATCTTCATGTATCGAATTTCTTTTATCAAGAGCCACAAATCAGATTGGCTGAGCTCATCACTGAAAAAAGTGGATATGAGCGCGTATTTTTCAGCAATTCAGGTGCTGAAAGCTTCGAAGGAGCCATTAAAATTGCACGACTATGGGGGCATGCTCACAATAAACATCAAATGATTGCATTTCAAGGCGGATTCCATGGCAGAACCTATGGATCTCTAAGTTTAATGGACAAACCGATTTACAAAGAGAATCTCGGTCCATTCCTTCCAAATATGAGCGTGATTCCCTTCAATGATATTGAAGCTTTGAAGCAGGCGGTGAATGATGATACATGTGCTGTGGCACTCGAATTCCTCCAAGGAGAAGGTGGAATCACCCATGCAGACCCCGCTTTTGTGACCGAACTCATGAATCTCAAGGATCAATTTAATTTTCTCATCATTGCAGATGAAGTGCAATCAGGTGTGGGAAGAACAGGATCTTTATTCTTTTTCGATAAATATCTCATCAAGCCCGATATCATTGTGATGGCTAAGGGAGTTGGTGGAGGATTGCCTCTTGGAGCTATCGTCACAAATGACGATTTGGCGAAATTGATCGATAAAGGCCGTCATGGGACAACATATGGCGGAAATCCTCTTGCTTGCGTGGCAGGAATTGTTGTCATGGAAGAATTGTATAAAGGCGTAATGAGCAATGCCCGTGAAATGGGTTGCCATCTCAAAGATGTTTTGCATCGAATTAAGGATGCATTTCCGGAATATATCTCGGAAATTCGTGGTTGCGGATGCATGCAGGGAGTGGTTTTGACCTTNGAATCGGCACCACTTGTTCAAGAATTGCTTCATAATGGCATAATAGCGAATGCCACAGCATTGAATGTGCTTCGTCTTCTGCCACCACTCACAATTACCAAAGCCGAGATTGATGAATTTGGGGTTGCTCTCGAACAATCTCTGCAAACCCTTATATCAAAGGGAGTTCCGAAGGCATAATTTCTTTGGTCAAATGCCCTTTTTCCCGTACTTTTGTGGCTCACTGATTGTCACATGGCGATATTATGTTTGAGAGTTTACAGTCAAAATTGGAATCTGCTCTGAAGGTTTTTCGAGGTCAATCGAAAATCACTGAGGAGAATATCAAGGAAGCATTGAATGAAGTGCGTAATGCATTGCTCGATGCCGATGTGAATTTTGCTGTCGTAAAAGATTTCATCGAGACCGTACAAAACAAAGCTGTTGGTTTGGAAGTCAAAGGAAATATCCTTCCTGGCCAGATGATCGTGAAATTGATACATGATGAATTGGTTGCTCTGATGGGCACCGGAAAAGCTGAGATCAATTTTTCTTCTCAGCCGCCAACCATCATCATGGTAGCTGGTTTGCAGGGTTCAGGTAAGACCACATTCTGCGGTAAGTTGGCATTACATCTCAAGAAGAAAGGTCGCCAGCCGATGCTTGTTGCATGTGATATTTATCGTCCTGCAGCGATTGATCAATTGAAAATGCTTGGAGAGCAGGTTGCTGTTCCCGTGTATTCAGCCGAAGGCAAAGATCCCGTACAGATTGCGAAGGAGTCTTTGGGTGAGGCAAGAAAATTTGCTCGTGATGTCATCATCGTTGATACAGCCGGTCGTTTGACCATAGATGAAGAGATGATGCGCGAGGTTGAGAATATCAAGAAAGAGATCAATCCTCGTGAGATTTTGTTTGTTTGCGATGCGATGACGGGACAAGATGCCGTCAATACCGCGAAGGCATTTCATGAGTCATTGAATCTTACCGGTGTTGTCCTCACCAAATTGGATGGTGATACACGCGGTGGTGCGGCATTGTCCATCAAGCAAGTTGTAGGACAGCCAATCAAATTTGTTGGTGTCGGCGAAAAAGTCGATGCTCTCGAGCCATTCCATCCTGATCGTATTGCATCACGCATACTCGGCATGGGTGATATCATTACGCTTGTTGAGAGAGCTCAGCAAGAGATTGATGAGAAGGAAGCGGCGAGGCTTGAAGAAAAAATCCGCAAGAATCAATTCACGCTTCAGGATTTCTTGGAGCAATTGCGGGTAATCAAGAAAATGGGTTCATTGAAGGATCTTCTCGGCATGATCCCCGGAATGGACAAAGCGATGCGCAATGTACAATTGGATGACAAAGCTTTCAGTCGTGTAGAGGCAATTATTCTCTCCATGACAGGTGAAGAGCGAAATAATCCAAGAATACTAAGCGGATCGCGCAGAAGACGAATTGCAATGGGAAGCGGTTCATCCATCGCGGATGTCAATCGTTTATTGTCGCAATTCGAGGATATGCAAAAAATGATGAAGGCGGTTTCACAGAGTCAAAACAACCCCGTGCAACGTCTTCGCGGAATGAAAATGCCGAATTTCAAAATACCAACCGGCTTCAAACGCTGAAGCACCGGATTTTTTCACCCTTAACCTGAGTAGGGTATCTCAATGGTAAAACTTCGTTTGCGCCGTAAAGGTCGCAAAAAAGCACCAACCTATGACATCGTGGCAGTTGACAGTCGTGCACGCCGTGATAGTGATTTTCTTGAACGCGTTGGATATTATGATCCAATGAAGCAACCATCAACGGTTTCTTTCCATCACAATAGAGCCATTTATTGGCTTAATACTGGTGCGCAACCAACTGACATCGTTCGCTCTCTTTTGAGTGCAGACGGCGTAATGCTTCGTCGCCAAATGGAATTCAAAGGCAAGACAGCCGAAGAAATCGAAGCAGCTGTTGCACAACACAGAGATCATGCAATTGCTCGTTATTTGAAAAAGCAAGCTTCTCGCAAAGCTCGTAAGAACACGCCTCCGGTTGAAGCAGCTCCTGCAGAAGAAGTTGCTCCCGTTGCTGCAGCTCCTGCAGAGGAAGTTGCTCCCGTTGAAGCACCTGCAGAAGATGTGTCCAATTCAACAGAAGGCACTCCATCAGCAGAACCATCAGCAGAGCAAGCAGAAGGTTGATAGAATCTCAATGGTAAGAATTCAAAGGTGTGATCGTTTGATCACACCTTTTTTATTTGGAGGATTTTTCTGCAGTAGTTCTTCTTTTCAACTCTTCAATGATTGCTTCCATTTCTGTATCAAAATTGTTTTTATAATTCTGCAATTTTAATAATAGTGCATCATCTGAATCTCTCAGCATTTTTTCACCATTTTCTTCCTGCAAATGTCTTTTGCGAGTATCATCCATTTCAGCGATGATGATACCCACAAATAGATTCAAAATAATGAGAGCACCCACCAATACGAAACTACAGAAATAGAGTGGCGAGAGAAATGGATGCGGATGCAAGCAATCGTACATGTTCGCTTTCATCAAATCAGACCAACCATCACCGGTCATCACTTGGAATAATGTCAAGACAGCTTGAGACAAACTTTCAAAATGCTGAGGATCATTTTCTCCAAAAAGGAATACACCGATCACGGCATAGGAATAATATAGAATCCCCATGAGCATGAAAACTTGCCAAAGTGTTGGAATGCTGTGTAGAAGTGTTTCAACAATAGTGCGTAATTGTTTGAATCTGCCTATGAGTCTCAACACTCTGAGGGATCGGAGTGATCGAAAAATACGAAGAGTTCTTGCCGCGAGCACAGCTTCATAAGTAGCTTCATCATGAGTGATGAGAAGTGGAAGGAAACCAAGCAGCACAATGAACAAATCAAACATGTTCCAACCATCGATGAAATATAATCCAATATTATCACGATAGGCATAGAGTTTAACAAGGATTTCAATAACGAAAATATAATGAATGATGATATTTGCCAGATGTAATGGATCATGGAAAGTCAACATCATTGTTTTGTCGGTTTCAATACCAACAAGAATTGCAGAAAGTAGAATGATGCCAAGAATAAAATTATCAAACCAATTCGATTCATGATTTCTGATTTTGTACGCTAGTTCGCTAAGCATTGTTCGAAAGAAAATAGTGAATAAAAAAAAGGCACGACCAATATAGTTCGTGCCTTGCAACATTACAAATTCATTACTTACACTTTACACAGCAATCAGGGAATGCATAGAGATCGGGTCTCAAATTGATGAGACGCACAGATACATCCACTCGGCGTACGCCATCGAGATCATAATAGCTGTTTTCGCTGCGCTTATATTTTGCAACTTCAGGATTGACGGAAGTATCAACATATTTCCCTTCTGCCATGACAATGATCCGAGCTTTTTTTACTTTTTGATCATACTGATTGATTGAGAAATCATCTGTCGGCGTCACGACAAGTCCTTTTGCTAAAAGTGTTGCAAAGAGTGAATCTTTAGACAATTCATTCATCACAGCTTTATACCCATAATAAGCGCGAAGTTTGGACAATGTATCATTGTCTTCACCAATCAAGGATGCGCCTGATTTGATATCGATGGCTTGAGTATTGGCAAATTGATATTTCACTGTATCAAATGCGCTGGAAATATATTTCACCTGTTCATCGGAAATGAATGTTCCATTACCAATTGGACGAATATCTGAATATGCTGTCATGGTGATGATCACTTTTGCAGTATCATTCTTCTCATAAATCTTCCAGAAATTCTTGAGAAGATCGGAAGTGGAATCCACCATGTTTCGAATATTGCGATCGATGATTTTTGCCTTTTCACGATAATCCA
>JGI25921J50272_10000718_pt1 | contig 10915 bp, 13 predicted proteins | sample LauGreSu1BDMLBSD_2_FD_50272 | JGI IMG/M metagenome (IMG submission 50272) | reverse complement strand
CCGAGGTAAAAGTTGTCCTGCAAAAATTAATGCGCCATTCATTACACATAAAACATAAAGATCATCAGTTTTAATTGTTTGATTGGCTTGATCTGCAATATTCTGAATTACAGTTTTTATTTCAATTTCTGAATAGATGACAGAAGATTTACTAATTAATGTTTGGATGGTATCCATCAATTAATAAACTGAATCATGATACTGATTTTAGAAATGCTATGAATTCTTTTCCTATTTCTGGATGTTTTTTTGAAAATTCAATATTGGCCTTCATGAAGCCCAATTTATCACCGCAATCATAACGCTTACCTTCAAATAGATATGCGAAGATAGTTTGCTGATCAAGTAGCATTTGAATAGCGTCAGTGAGCTGGATTTCTCCACCCTTCCCAGGTTTAATTTTTTCTAGACAATCGAAAATTTCTGGATTAAATACATAGCGACCAATGACACCTAATGTAGATGGTGCATCTATTGGCTGGGGTTTTTCTACAATTGAATTAATTTTGTATAAATTATTATTGGAACCCCCTACATCGACGATGCCATATTGCACCGTTTTTTCTTTAGGGATATCTTCAATCGCAATAACTGATGATTGTTCTTTTTGGTGTTGCATGATTAATTGTTTTAAAACAGGCGTATTAGCATCAGTTAAATCATCAGCCAATAAAACAGCAAATGGCTCATCGTTAATAATGGTTTTTGCTTGAAGAACAGCATGACCCAAACCTAAGGGTTCTGATTGTCTGGTGTAGATACATTTCACATGAGAAGGAATGATGGATCGAATAGATTCCAAGAGAAGATTTTTATTGGAAGCGATTAGACTAGCTTCAAGCTCAACATTCTTATCAAAATGATCTTCGATAGATCTTTTGTTTCGACCCGTCACAAAAATAAGTTCAGTAATGCCTGATTGAATTGCCTCTTCTACCGCATATTGAATTAAAGGTTTATCAACAACTGGAAGCATCTCTTTTGGATTGGCTTTCGTGGCAGGTAAAAAACGCGTACCGAGACCGGCTACCGGAAATACAGCTTTTTTTATAGCTTTCATAGGGATAAAATCACTTTCATAGGCGTTTATTATTTAATACTTAACTTTAGNTTAAATATATAAGTACATGTATTTATTANAAAATTTAATTCCACTTATTCTTTTCTTCGTCATCTAACTTTTTAGCTTCCACCCAGTATGATTTTTGGTTGGTAATCTCTTTTTTCCAAAAAGGAGCATCTGTTTTTAAAAAATCGATAATAAAATGACAAGCCTCAAAGGCCTCTTTTCGGTGTTTTGAAAATACAATAATACCAACAATGGGCTCACCGACTTTTAACCTGCCATATCGATGCACAATATAAATATCATCTAAATTCCATCGCTGAAATGCTAACAGCTCAATATCTAATAATGCTTTTTCAGTCATTCCAGGATAGTGTTCCAACTCAAGTATGTCCAACTTATCCTGATTTAGATCAAAATCTCTTACATACCCTTCAAAGGTAACTGAAGCACCACTATTATGTAGTTTTTTTAGTTTTTGGGCGATGATTTGTAAATCAAATAAACCTTCTTGAACATGGACAGCCATAATCAACCGCCCGTGATAGGCGGAAAAAAGGCAACTTCATCATTGGCTCTTATCGCATGATCATCTTCTACTATTTGCTGATTCACCGCCATTCTGATTGATGAAAGCTCATTAAAGGCAGTATGCCAAGCGCTTCCCCTGCTTTTTAAAAAGCCCACCAAGTCAGCAACTGTTTGAATGCTACTTGCAAGATCTATTTCTTCACGATCAACCCCTAGGGCCTCTCTCACTTTTGCAAAATAAAATAACTTAACTCTCATCTTTATTTTGCTCTTCTTGTTGTGTATAAATTTCTTCTTCAAATTCTAATAAAGCGTTCGGATCATCTTTCAACTCAACACGTTCAATTTGAGAAAAACGTCTAGATATTTTTTGGCTTGTGACATGAACATCTTGAGCGTGCTCGTGCGCCTGCCTAATGTTGTCAGCTAATTTTTTCATACGCACATCAAATCGTTCAAACTCTTGCCCAAGTCTTCCAAGTTCAGCTTTAATAATATGGACTTGTTTACGTGTTTCAACATCTTTTAATACGGCTCTTGCAGTATTGAGAACAGCCATAAGTGTGGTAGGTGATACAAGCCATACTCTTTGACTCATCGCCTCTTCTATCAAATCAGAATGGTAAGCATGAATCTCTGCAAAAACTGCTTCAGCAGGAATAAACATGACTGCGCCATCCGACGTTTCATTGGAAATGATATATTTACTCGCGATATCGTGAATGTGTTTTTTGATATCAAGCTTAAACTGCTTTTGCGCATTTTTAATTTCATCTGGTGGCAAGCTGGTATCCAACATTTTTCTGTAGCTTTCCAATGGAAATTTAGAATCAATAGCGACACTGCCTGTTGGCTCTGGTAAAAATAGAACACAATCCGCTCGATTGCCATTCGATAATGTATGCTGCATTGAGAATGCATCAGGTGGTAACGCATTACGAACAAGACCTTCGAGTTGGACTTCTCCAAATGCGCCTCTAGATTTTTTATCTCCCAATAACTCCTGAAAGCTCACAATGTTGGTGGTGAGGCCATCGATCTTTTTTTGTGCCTCATCTATCGTAGAGAGCTGTTTCATGACGCGATCGAACGTATCGTTAGTTTTCTTAAACCCTTCTTCCAAACTTTCTTTAACCTTGCTATCGATGTCTTGCAACCTCATATTAAGCAAATTTTTCAATTGGTTCGTCGCGTTATCCATGGTGTCACGAATAATCGCCTTGTATCTTGCCTTGTTCAGCAAGTGCTAAGTTAAGGCGATCGGTCAATTTATTTAAACTATCGTTTAAACCGACAATCATTTCTCGGTGTTTTTCTTCAAGAGCTTTTAGCATAATAGCTTCAGGTGATTGACTTTGAAAACGCCATAATAGATAACCTGCTAAACCGCACAAAAGAATAAGAAGCACAAAAATAAAATTAAGCATAACTTGATTATAACGGATGTTTTTTAGGGGGTTTTATTATCTAACATATTAAAAACGATTCATTTCTGTCATGGGAAAACGCTCTTTTAATTTACCAAGCTGCGTTTCGGGTAGCTTCACCAAAAGGCTCACTTTTTCGTCAAACCCTTTATCTAGAATACTCCCATTCATTGAATGTATAACATGAATATAGTTATCTAACTCATTGTAATTTATATTTAATTTTAATTTAATATATTCGACATAAGCCTCAATAGTTGAATGTGTTAGAGCAAGCTTGCCGGTACCTCCATAAGCTCTTGTAAGGCCACCTGTACCCAAATTAATGCCACCATAATAACGAATGACGCCAATACCGCCGCCTACAATTTGATGTGCATCGATTAATTGCAAGAGAGGTTTTCCAGCAGTACCTGAAGGCTCACCTGCATCGGAATAATAAGGCTCAAATCCATGTTCTGTTTTGAGTTGATAGGCAAAAGCTAAATGACTTGCATGTGGATGTTCTTTGGCAATGGATTGCAAAGTACGCAAAATATCCTGTTTTGTTTCACCTATAAAGGTGTATCCAATAAACCTAGACTTTTGAATAGTTTGTTCTTGGGTTGAAATACTTTTAAAACAATTCATCCCCTCAATTTAGCCCTTCAAGAAGACCCTTTGAGTTTAATTGTATTTTTTCACTTGCAGGTCTTTTGGGAAGTCCTGGCATGGTCATAAGATCACCGCAAATCGCAACTACAAAACCCGCACCTCTTGCTAATCTTAATTCTCTTATCATAAGCGTGTGGTTTTCAGGCGCGCCACATTCCTTAGGATCGCTTGAGAATGAATAAGGTGTTTTAGCAATACAGACAGGTAAATTTGCATAGTTTTTTTCAAGTGATAACAGTTTATTTAAAGCACTATCGGAAAACTGCACTTCTTTCGCACGATATATTTTTAAAGCAATGGTGGTAATTTTGTCTTTTAAGCTCAAATCATCTTCATATAAGAATTTAAATGTTTTAGGTTTGCTTAACTGACCCAAAACAGCGTTAGCTAAATCTTTAGCACCTTTAGCGCCGTCCGACCAATGCGAACAAAGGATTGCTTTGAATCCCAACTTATCTACTGCGCTTTGAAGCCATGTCATTTCTTTTTCTGTATCAGAACTAAATTGATTGATTGAAACAATGACATCTAGTCCAAAATGTTCTGAGCAATTTTCAATGTGACGCTTTAAGTTATTAAAACCAAGTTCGAGTGCTTTTAGATTTTCTTGATTTAATTCAGAAACAGCTATGCCTCCATGAAATTTAAGTGCACGAATGGTAGCCACTAAAACAATAATATCGGGCTTAATACCCGACTGCCTACATTTGATATCTATGAATTTTTCAGCGCCTAAGTCTGCACCAAAGCCCGCTTCTGTAACTACGTAATCAGCTAACTTCAATGCCGTTTTTGTGGCGATGACTGAGTTACATCCATGTGCAATGTTAGCAAATGGGCCGCCATGAATAAAAGCGGGTGTTCCATGCAATGTCTGAACCAGATTGGGTTGAAATGCATCTTTTAAAAGTGCTGTCATAGCCCCTTGCGCTTTTAAATCTTTAGCATAAACGGATGTTGCATCTACTCTTTTGGCTACTTCAATTTCTCCCAATCGATTTTGAAGATCCTCCAATGATTCTGCTAAACAAAAAATGGCCATGACTTCGCTTGCGACTGTAATATCGAAACCTGTATCTCGATGATTTTGACCAAGCTTTAATTCGACATGTCTTAGAGCGCGATCATTCATATCAAGACATCGCTTAAAAGAAATTTGATTGATATCAATATTGAGTTCATTGCCGTGATGAATATGATTATCAATCAGAGCTGCCAAAAGATTATTAGCAGATGTGATGGCATGAAAATCACCTGTGAAATGTAAATTAATTTTATCCATAGGGGCTACTTGCGCATAACCGCCGCCCGTGGCACCCCCTTTCATCCCAAAGACCGGGCCTAAAGAAGGTTCACGAAGACATGCAGCTGATTTTTTACCGATTGAAAAAAGTGCGTCAGCCAAACCAATCGTTGTGGTTGTTTTTCCTTCGCCTGCAGGTGTGGGACTCATTGCCGTCACTAAAATTAATTTAGATGTCTTGTGCTCTTTTAAAGTGTTTGTGAAAGAAGGCTTTAATTTAGCCTGATACGGGCCATAGAAAAATAAGTCGTCTATTTTGATATCAAGTGATTTGACTATCTCATCGATCGATTTTAATTGTGCTGCTTGATTAATTTCTACATCAGAGTTCATAAGGGCTTAAATTAAATATTTTCCTGTTCTAATATAAGTTTCTTAACAACTTGTTTTGGATACTCCGGTATAAACATTTCAATAAAATCATACATAAAACCTCTTAAAAATACATCACGTCTAATACCTAAATAGGTTGTACTTGTAGGAAATAAATGACTCACATCAATACTGACTAGACCTTGGTCTCTTTTAGAGTCGTAAGCCATTTGTGCAATTAATCCTATACCTAAACCCAGGTTTACATATGTTTTAATCACGTCAGCATCAATCGCTGTAAGGACAATGTTGGGCGTTAAGCCTGCATCATGAAAAACTTTTGACACAATCGTGCTTCCTGTAAATGCATAGTCATAAGTAATGATAGGGTAAGTGGCAAGTTTAGCGAGCGTAACTGTTTTTTCTTTGGCAAGTGGGTGTTTTGCTGGCATCACTAAACAACGATTCCACGTGTAACAAGGCAAACAAAATAATTTATCATTATGGCTTATGGACTCAGTCGCAATGCCAATATCAGCCTCGCCTTTCACAACCTGATCAGTCACTTGTGTCGGGTTTCCTTGGTGAATATTAAGTTTTACATCAGGATATTTACTCATAAAAGCCTGAACAACACTTGGAAGCTTATATCGCGCTTGCGTATGCGTCGTTGCTATAGTCAACACACCGAGGCTTGATTGACTGAATTCTTCGCTGACTTGTTTAATGCTTTTGATTTCTCGTATGACTTCATTGATACGTTGATAAACATGTTGTCCAGGTTCGCTAAGCCCTACTAAACGCTTTCCATGTCTTATGAAAATATGAAGGCCAACCTCTTCTTCTAAAAGCTGGATTTGTTTGCTGACCCCTGGTTGAGATGTGTGTAATGCCTCGGCGGCTTTAGAAATACTAAAACCATTTTTGACCACCTCATGAATACAGCGCAACTGTTGGAGTTTCATGCCTTAATCCAATATAACTAAAAGATATAAAGGTACAATATTATATTATTATTTTATAATATCAAAACTTGCTATAGTGACGTCCACTTTAACACCAAAAAGTTAATGTTTTAANAAGGGCAATAATGGATATTGGGTTTATATTTTCTGGATTTATAGTTGGTCTATTAGTNGGTCTTACAGGCGTAGGCGGCGGATCNCTCATGACCCCTATCCTCGTGTTATTTTTCCACATCAAACCAGCGCTTGCTGTAGGCACTGATCTTCTTTATGCATCAGTGACTAAATCTGTTGGTATTTTTGCGCATGGAAAACTAGGTAATATTGACTGGAAAATTGTCAAAAGACTTATGGTAGGTAGCATCCCCGCTTCCATTCTCACGACATATTATTTAAGACAAATTGATGTGGCATCTACAGGGGCTGTCGATATCATCAAATTTTATTTAGGTATTGCGCTATTACTTACTTCAATTGCTGTGATCTTTAGGCCTTATCTCATTGAAAAATCAAAAGTCACTCTTTTGAAAACGGATAGTGCCATCGCGATAGCAACCATTATTCTAGGATTAATCTTAGGTGGCTTAGTAACTTTAACTTCGGTCGGCGCAGGTGCACTTGGTGTCACAGCTTTATTGCTTATCTACCCTAANATTGGCATTACAAAAATTGTTGGAACCGACATTGCACATGCGGTACCATTGACCCTTGTTGCTGGTATAGGCCATGCAAGTTTAGGCACCGTCGATTACTCACTTCTAGGCGTCCTTTTAATTGGTTCAATTCCAGGCATTTATATAGGCAGTCATTTAAGTTCTAAAGTCAGCGAGCAATCTGTTCGCTATGTATTGGCTTTGATCTTAATTTATGTTGGCCAGAAACTTATTTTTCATTAAGCATTAAAAAAAATTATGTATCAGTACGATAATATCGATCAAACCATAGTCAATGAACGCGTTGCACAATTCCGCGATCAAACATCACGTTATTTAAGCGGTAAGCTTACCGATGATGAATTTAGACCACTTCGTCTACAGAATGGTCTATACATTCAACGTCACGCACCTATGCTTCGTATTGCAGTTCCTTACGGTCTTTTATCTTCAAAACAATTACGTAAATTGGCAGACATATCAGATCGGTTTGATCGAGGTTACGGTCATTTTAGTACCAGACAAAATCTTCAGCTCAATTGGCCCAAATTAGAAGAAACGCCTGATATTTTAGAAGAGCTTTCTAAAGTTGAAATGCATGCTATTCAAACATCAGGCAATTGTATTCGCAACATCACTACTGACCAATTTGCAGGTGTGGCACCTGACGAAATTATTGATCCAAGAGCAATTGCTGAAATCTTAAGACAATGGAGTACCTTCCATCCAGAATTTTCATTATTACCGCGTAAATTTAAAATTGCAGTGTCAGGGAGTCAACAAGATCGTGCGATTGTGCAAGCTCACGATATTGGGCTTGAATTTTATTATGATAAAGATCAAANGATGGCCATTCGTGTATGGGTGGGTGGAGGCTTAGGTAGAACGCCTATTCTTGGATCTATTATCCGTGAACATCTTGAATGGGAGCATGTGCTCACTTATTGCGAAGCTATTATTCGNGTCTATAACCTTCATGGACGTCGCGATAATATCTATAAAGCACGCATTAAAATTTTAGCGAAGGCTTTAGGTATTGAAGAATTTAAAAAACAAGTGGAAGCNGAATGGCACCATTTAAAAAATTCACCAAATACCATTGATGAATCTGAATTAAAACGCATTGCAAAATTTTTTACAGCAATGCCTTATGAAAAATTAAATGATCAAGATGATACTTATGATGAAGCTATTCAAAATAATAAAGCTTTTGCATCATGGGCGAAAAGATCCGTTCATCTTCACAAACAAAAAGGTTATCGAGCTATTACCTTGTCCCTAAAACCGCACGGCTTAGCTCCAGGTGATGCGACGTCAGACCAAATGAGAATTGTGGCTGAACTTGCAGAGCAATATAGCTTTGGTGAGCTNCGTGTATCGCACGAACAAAACCTCATTTTGGCGGATGTTAAATTACAAGATATTTTTAAGGTTTGGGAAAAAGCAAAAGCACATCAATTAGCTACGCCTAATATAGGTTTATTAACAGATATTATCTGTTGCCCTGGTGGGGACTTCTGTTCGCTTGCTAATGCGAAAAGTATTCCAATTGCAACTTCTATTCAAGAAGCTTTTGATAATCTTGACTACCTTCATGATATTGGAGAGTTGGAACTTAATATCTCAGGCTGTATGAATGCATGTGGACATCATCATATTGGCCATATCGGCGTATTAGGGGTTGATAAAGACGGTTCTGAATGGTACCAGGTCACTATTGGTGGCAAACAAGGCAATGATGCAAGCTTAGGTTCTGTGATAGGCCCTTCTTTTGCTGCCGAAGAAATGCCTGGCGTNATTAAAAAACTTATTGATGTTTATATTAAACATCGCAACCCTGAAGAAAGATTTATAGACACTGTAAGACGCTTAGGTGTGAATCCTTTTAAAGAGCATGTNTATGCTTAATTCTCAGCTTATTCTCAATCAGTCNATTGTAGAAGATGAATGGACATTTGTAAGNTTGCCAAGTGGTAATGAAGAAGTAAAAAAACAAGCNGGTAAAGTAGTGTTATTTAAATTAACTGGNGAATCACTCCCTACCGACTTACAAATCANTGAAACGGTCATCCCNCAAACTGGAAAAATTATTTTGCCATTAAGTGTATATCTAAAAAATCGTGATGCATTGCANNTAAGAGTTAAAAATAAAGAAATTGCATTGTGGGTAGCGACACATGAAACCTTAGATGCGTTATTACTTCTAGAAAAAGACATTAATGTATTTCCACTGATTGCTGTATTTGTGGAACGATTTCAAGATGGTCGCATATTTTCATTGGGCAATTTACTGCGCTCACGTTATCAGTTTAAAAATATATTAAGAGCTTTTGGTGATGTCTTACAAGATCAATTGTTTTACCTAAAACGTTCAGGATTTGATAGCTACCTGATTAAAACAGGCAAAGATGCCAATGAGGCATTAAAAGCCCTTCAGTCATTTAGTGATCCATATCAGGGCGCTGTCGATATTAAAGAGCCTATCTGGAAAAGGAAGGTGCGTTCATGAGTATCCAACCTATAAAGCCCCAGAAAAAACATATCGATAAAATCGATATCAATGATGCACTTATTAAAACGATTAAAGAAAAATCAGAAAAAGTCATTTCACTTATTCAAAAGAATATTGAAAAACATAACTCTGTCACCTTTGCAAATAGTTTGGGGGCTGAAGACATGGTGCTTGTTGATCTCATCCAAAAAAATAAACTTAATGTTGAGATATTTTCTATTGACACAGGAAGACTGCCATCTGAAACGTATAATTTAATTCAAATGGTAGAAGACAAGTATCAATTCAAAATTAAACTTTATTTCCCTAACCAAGAAAAAGTAGAAAACTATGTCAATACAAATGGCATCAATGCTTTTTATAATTCGTTAGACTTAAGGAAATCGTGTTGTGGTATTCGAAAAGTTGAACCCTTAAGTCGCGCTTTAAAAGATAAAAAAGCTTGGATCACAGGTATGAGACAAGAGCAATCTCAAACAAGACAAACGCTTCAAGAAGAAGAATTTGATGAAGCGCATCAGTCTCAAAAACTGAATCCATTAAGCGCTTGGAGTGAGCTAGAGGTTTGGGCTTATATTAAACACTATGAAGTGCCTTATAACGCACTTCATGATCATTTTTATCCAAGCATCGGTTGCGCACCATGCACGAGAGCTATCTCTGAGGGAGAAGATGTAAGAGCTGGACGATGGTGGTGGGAAGATCCTCAAAATAAAGAATGTGGACTACACGTAAAATAATATGACAACACTTTCAAATTTAACGCATCTTGATTGGCTTGAGTCTGAAGCTATTCATATCTTAAGAGAAGTCGCTGGTCAATGCAGCAATCCAGTACTTCTTTTCTCAGGCGGCAAAGACTCACTTTGTCTCTTAAGGTTAGCAGAAAAAGCATTCAGACCAGGGCGCTTTCCTTTTCTGCTTCATATTGATACAGGTCACAATTATGATGAAGTGATTCAGTTTAGAGATCTTCGTGCCAAAGAACTTAATGAAAGATTAATTGTGCGCTCTCTCGAAGATTCGATGAAGCGCGGAACAGTTTTTAAAAACAGCAGATGAGCCACGCAATAAACATCAATCAGTCACACTTTTAGAAGCTATAGCAGAATTTGAATTTGATTGTTGTATTGGTGGAGCAAGACGTGATGAGGAAAAAGCGCGCGCTAAAGAAAGGATCATGAGCTTTAGGGATGAATTTGGTCAGTGGGATCCAAAGAACCAAAGGCCTGAGTTATGGAATCTCTATAACGCAAGAGTTCATAAGGGCGAAAATATTCGAGCCTTCCCTATTTCCAATTGGACTGAAATGGATGTCTGGCAATATATTGAACGAGAAAAATTAGGTTTGCCTAGCATCTACTTCGCGCATAAACGTCCCATTGTGAGACGTAGCGGCGCCATTGTTCCCATTACACCCCTTACGCCCAAAAAAGATAATGAAGTCGTTGAAGAAATTATGGTGCGCTATAGAACAGTCGGATATCACTTG
>JGI25921J50272_10000717_pt1 | contig 10927 bp, 11 predicted proteins | sample LauGreSu1BDMLBSD_2_FD_50272 | JGI IMG/M metagenome (IMG submission 50272) | reverse complement strand
TATTGTTAAAAAAAATTAGAGAAGTAAAACTTCCGATGGGAGGTATTCAAGTTATATTTACCGGAGATTTTTTACAACTTCCTCCTATTAATGATGACTATTGTTTTAAATCTGATGTTTGGAAAACACTTGATCTTAAAGTAGTATATCTTACTAAAATGTACAGAGTAAACGATCCAGATTATACTGATATTTTATCTAGAGTGAGAATGGCAAGACATACTGAAGATGATAATGTAAAACTTTATTTAAGACATATTGCTTATAAAAAATTTATAAAAAATCAAGAAGATGAAGATGAAAAAGAAATAAAAGTAAAACCAACTTTTCTTTATAGTAGAAAAATAGACGTAAATGAAAAGAATATGGAAGAATTAGATAAAATACAAAACGAACTTTTAATTTTTAAACCAAAAGTAGAATTGGTTGAAGATACAGAAGATGACAAAGATAACGTTGAAAATATTAAAGAAGTTATTAATGAATTAGAAGAATTTGAAAATAAAAAGAAAAAAATAACTGAAGAAAAACTTTATTTAAAAGTCGGTGCACAAGTTATGTTAACTGTGAATATTAATATTGATCTGGGTCTTGTTAACGGAAATAGAGGTGTAATAACATCTTATAATTCAGAATCAGGATCTATAAGAGTAAAATTTTTATGTGGAGAACACTCTATAACTCCTTATGAATATTTATATCAATCTAAAATAAAATATAAAGTTTATCAATATCCGCTAATTCTTGCTTTCGCATTAAGTATTCATAAAGTTCAAGGTTGTACTCTAGATTATGCAATTATTGATCTTGGATATAATATATTTGAAGCTAGTATGTCCTATGTTGCTTTATCTCGTGTTAGAAATTTAAACGGTTTATTATTAAAAGCTTATCAACCTGCTAAGATATTTTGTAATAAAGATGCTTTAGATTTTTATAACAATTTATAAAGTTGTTACTATTATATAAGAAATAATAGTAAATGTATAAACACTCATTAGCTTATTTTACAATTCTTGGATTTTCTTATGCTACTTATATAAAAACTAAAGTTTATAATGAAAAGATATATTTAGAATTACGAGATTTAAAAAAAGAAGTTAAAAATATTAAAAGTAATTAAGTTGTTTTTCGAACTATTTCAATTAAGATAGTATATCTTAATTGATTTCAATTTCTCTTTCATTAAAAATAATATCAATGTATTCAGACATATCTTTTATCTTTTCTAAAATATAGTTTTCATTTTCAGGATGCAGAATAACAAGAGCCATTTCAGTTACTTTAATATCGTATCGTGTTTCTAGTATTCTCTTGTAAATATTCAACTGAAGAGAGTAATGATTATAATTACAGTGATCTAAAGAAGATAGTTTTCCCAATCCTTTCTCAAATATATTATCTTTTTTTATTTCTTTAACTCTTTTCCAGTCGTATAATGCATAATTATCACTATTTTTTATTTTATACAACATATCAATTTGTCCTGCTAAATCTATTTTTCCATCAAAAACAGACCATTCAGTTCTAAATGGTTCAAATTTATCTTTTATTGTTTCATTAAAATTTAAAAAATATTGGAACTCTGTTATATCTTCATTTTCATTTTTAATTTCGTTATAGTAATTTTCAATCATTTTATGCATTTTAGTTCCGTTTTCAGATGCATTTTTTCCATTTTTAGCCCATGAGTCTTTTATTTGTTGATCTGTCATATTAGGATATTTTTCTTTTTTATTTTTCATCAATTTAATGATTTTGTCAGCTTCAAATTTTGGAAAATGATGATGAATTAAAGTAGTTGTACTAATAACTCCGTCTGAAGATCCATCTATATAATATGTATGACTTTTTTCGTCAAAAGATATTCTCTCATCTCTTTCGTGTTTGTTTATTTCAGATAAAAGTCTCATTTTATATTATATAATTAAGCTTTTATATGTATATAATTACTTGTATTAGTTATATAGTTTATGAAGATTTTCAACAACTTTTGTATGTACATATAAAGCCAAGTTTGTTGGCACGTATCCATTACTCAAAGTATTACAAGAATCACACTCTCCAAACATTACATTACTTGAATCTGAAAGTGTTATGATATACGGTAGAACACCTTTTTTCTTTAATATTTTAAGAAGATTTATAAATTTATTTATGCGTTTATTTATCTTTTTTATTTCATTATTTAAATGCTTTGAATATTGTTTTAATTCTTTTGAAGATTCTTCTTTATTTCTAGGAATGTTTTCATTTATTTCAATTCTTTTTGTTCTATAATAAGATTGTAAATCAAAAGGATGTTTAAAATAAGTCTCGTTAAATTTATCTCCATTACATACAAAAAAGTCTAAATCAATATCTAAAATAAACTTATTTCCATTTATTTTTATTAAATTTAAAATATTATTAGCACTTTGTTCAAGATTAGTAATTCTTAATTTTTTATATATTCTTTTTTCTATTTTTTTAGGAATATCTTTTACATATTCCATATCGAATTCGGCATCTGGTTCATTTGATTGTAATGTTGAAGATTTTTTATTTTGTTTTATAAAATATTCAACTTCTATTTGTTTATCTGGAACCCATTCCGGCATAACCCATACTAAATCTTTTATTCCTGTTGTTATTAAAACACCGCTTTTAGCAGCGCCAATATCCCATACAATTTCTTGTGCTTCTTCTAAATATTTATTTTGATTTGTATCCAAATATTTTTCATAAAGTAATGGTAATTTGTAAGAATTTTTGATATAATTCATATCTCCATGAGTATCAAAACGTACTATTGTATAATCAACGTTGTGTATTTTTTTAGACATGCAAAAAGAAACAATTTGATTATGTTTTGTAACATATTTTATTGGAATTTTGCCTATATAATGGTTATTTTTATAAAAATATATGCTGTAAAAATAAAGCATTTCCCATAAATATTGATCTATTGCATATTTTGCACGTTTTCTAAGAATATTTAAAAGTTCGTTGAATATTTTTTTAGAGTTTGTTTTTTTAAGTTTATTGAACAATATACTAATATCATTTATAAAATCATCGTGATCAGGTTTTACCATTTATTAAAAATGAAATTATAAAAGTTTATTTTTAATAAAAAAACTCCTTTAAAAATTATGGATGAATATGAAAATTATGAATATGAAAATGGCAAATATTTAATAAAGTTATGGATTACTAAATCCATAAGGAATTTAGATGATGATAAATTTATTGATTGGTATATAAATGAGATTAAAAGTGACTTTTGTATAGAGCCTATATTAAAGGAAAATTGCAAAGATAATCCTGTAATAGAAAAACATAAAAAATTATTGAATGATATTTCAAATATTTCAAAAACAAAAATATCCAAAATGAAAAGAGAACTTATTGATATTATAAATTCTTGATAATCAATCTAAAAATGATTTTTATAAAGATTATAATTATAAATTATAAACAAGATGGAATATAATTCATCACAATTTGACCATGAAAGAGAATATGACGAAAGATATTATCTTTTTAAGAATCATATTCAAGAATTAATAAGCGCAAATCTTATTTACATTAATAAAAACAATGACGGAGAATATTTTGTAGATAAAAACTTCAATACTATAAGCAAAGTTTTATTGGAAGATCTTTATTCAATTGGAGAAGGAATGAACAGTGATTCTATTGAACGTCATGACGGGGAGGGAATTGTAGATAAATATAAAATATGGACATGGTTTAAGTGTAATAAAGGGATGTTGTTTAATATGGATTTAATTATCAATGAAAATACTATATTGTAAATTTACAATATAATTATAGTTTATTAACCTTAATTCAAATTATTTAATAACGGGAACTTCATGTTTATGGAAATAATGGCAAACTTATTTTGATTATGATAGATATGCCGAAGGACATGGACTTGATCTAGCATATTTTTGGATTGTTATTTATTTAAATACAAAGACAATTTTCAAAGAGATGATATGTCAATTCTTTCAGAAGAACTCTTATCCCATTTTCAAGAAACACAATGAGAATATATATCATTAGTTCCTATGCATGATCGTTATTATTGGCATCATGATTATCATAAGGTAAAGATTGTCGGATTAGAAAAAGATTTAGAACTTGATTGGAAATCATACGAATTTATGTATTTCTGTAAATTGGGAGGTCAAGAATAGGAAGAGGAAGACAGTGAAGATCACTTTGGAAAGATTGATTGGGAGAAGTGGGAGAATGAAAATAATAATAACTTCAGAAAAGTTAATAACGAAACTAACTTAATTGAAACTGATAATATTGAATATACAGGATGTTATTATAAAGGATAAGATGAATGCGATAAAGAATATAATGAATAATGATCACTTAATTTTACGCCTTTTCAGGAGTAAAATTGATTTATATTATAAATATTTAAAATTAGATATTAAATTTAAAAATGAACAAGAATTTATTGGTTTATATGACATTCTCATTTCCCGAATTTCCAGATTTTTCTGAGGATAAAGTTGAGTTTGAGAGCGAAGAGGATGCACGAGATTGGTTTATATATCATATTACTGAACTACATCGTTTTGTTTTATATTATCTCTATCACAATGTAAAGAACAATGATTTCTGTATTTATGCTGATAAAAAGAAGAATTTTGTAACAAATGAGATTGTTAGCTATTTTAAAAGTCAAGGAAAAAGAAGTTCAAAAATGATCCAAGAAATGGCAGTTTTAATAGAAAAGATCATGTCAGATTTTGTGACTCTAAGAAATATGATTTAAAATATATCTTGTTAGCCCAATTTCCAAAATTGGAAGCCCGCTTGTAGTCATCATATTGACTCGTTTGTCAAGTATATGAAGATAATGCACTTATTTATATTAGTGATGGTTTAATGACGAGAATGGTAATAAATTCTTTATTGGAAAAGTTCCTATTATTTATAATGAATTATAAAGATACAATTTTAAGCTTTAAAAAGCTTAAAATTGATAAACTGTTAAATAGACAATTACATTATAGACAATTACATAAAAATGAATTATAAAGCAGTTATTTATTATTAAATAAATAAGAAAGATGATTCGTTTAGGTCTTTGTTGTATTAACACAGAGCTTAGAAAGAAAGATGTTTTCTGTTCTCGAACAGTCATAAGGAAGAACTTTAGTATCAAAAAAGCAAAAGAATTGGCTCTTAAAAATATAAAAGATATTGAAACTTTAGCAGAATGGAATGCAAAACATAATATATTTGTATTTAGAATATCGTCTGATATATTTCCTCATTTTACAGATGATGAAACAGAACCTTATACAATTGATTTTGCGCTAGATGCTTTAAAAGAAGCAGGGGATGCTTGTAAAAAATATGGACAAAGAATCACAATGCATCCAGGACAATATAATCAAGTAGGTGCAATTGAAGAAAGAGTTTTTGAAAATACAATTAAAGATCTTAAAATGCATGCTGATATATTAGACGCGATGGGAATGGGTGATGATTCTGTTATTTGTGTTCATGGAGGAGGAGTTTATGGAAATAAGAAAGAAACAATAGAGAGGTGGATAAGTCAGTTTTATATTCTGCCAGATAATGTTCAAAAACGATTAGCGATTGAAAATTGTGAGAGATGTTATTCAATTATTGACTGTCTAAAAATAGCGGAAGAATGTAATATTCCTCTTATATTTGATTGTCATCATTATGATTGTTTTAATTTGATCTATCAAGATAAAAAGATAGATATAAATGAATATATGAGTAGAATTGTAGATACATGGAAAAGACGTAATATCACTCCTCTATTTCATATTTCACAACAAAGAGAGAACTCCAAAGTTGGAACGCATAGTGATTTTATCACAGAGTTCCCTGAATATTATTTAAAATTTCCAGAAAAGTATGGGGATTTAGATATTGAAATAGAAGCAAAGTTAAAAGAGCAAGCTATTTTAAAATTATTTGAAATATATCCATTTTTAATGTTTTAAATAATTTTAAAGATTATTATCATATTTAACTATATGATAATATTTCTAAAGGATTTAGCCGGAAATACTACTAAATTAGACTATTGTAATTTTAGTGATATTTCTGTTTTAAAATTAAAGAATGATTTATATAAAAAAAATTATGATGTAAAGTTGTTTTTATTTTTTCAAGAATTGAATGATAATGATAGTGTTAAAGATGGAGATATGATAGATGTGTTTTATGAAAAAAACGAATTTGCTTTAAATGAAATAGAGAAATATGAAAAAAGTTTATTTTATTGTTTAGGTTCACATAAAAAAATAAAACTTTTAAAAAAAAGTTTAATAGAAAATAAAGCTATTATCGCAGGCGATTCAATCTTGCGATTTATTAACGACACTGACGATTCAAATGAAAACGAATTAGACGAATACGAAAAAATTGATATTTATATCAATTATTCAAATGGTCATTCGTTTATCGATTCTTTAAAAAATATTGGTTTTGAAATAGGATACTTGAATATTGATAAAAAAGAAATAAACATGAATGAAGTTTATAAAAAAAATAAAGTGATGTCTTATTTTGTTTTAGAATGTAAAAAAATAAATATAAAAGTTTTTATACTTCCTGATTATTGTAATTTGGAAAAACTAGTGTATAATTTTGATTTTAGCTTTTGTCAAATATGGTACGATGGAATAAAGATACAATCTCATGATATAACAGATGTAAGAAAGAAAGAAGGAGTATTAAATAAAGATTATGTAGATTGTTTATATAAAGATCTAAATTTAGTATTAATTGATAGAATAAAAAGATATACAAAAGAAGGATATAAAATAAATATAGATTTTTTCCTTAAAAACATGTCTTATTGTTATACACATAATGATGATGAAAAAAATGAAATGGTTGGGGTGGAAGATGTTTTATTTGGTCTATCTGTATTTGTTTATAAACAAACAAGAAACAGGGAGTTTATTATTGCTCCTTTTGACAAAAATAACTATAATAAATTATTTTTCAAGATATTTATGAAAGAATACAATAAAGAGGAATATATTAAAAAATGGGGACAAAACTTTTTTAATTTTTGGTGCAGATTATACTATAATTACAATAAAGATATTATGTATATAAATAACGAATTTATGTCTGAAAAAATAGATTTATTCAATATATTTAATTTTAAATTACAGTGGTTTAGCTATCTTTCATAACTTAAAACAGAAATTGATTTTTAAAATTAAAAATAAAAAAATCAAAATAAAGATGACCACAACGGACAAATTCCAGACATTGCCAGATTTTTATTTGACAGAAAAAGAGTGCAAGGATGCAAAATATAATAAAGAATTAAAATCAAATACAAATCCAAGATATCCTAATTTCACTCAAATTTATTTTACAGCGGGAGATGTTGACCAGTTTAACGAATATCGAGATCCAACTAATGGTTCAAATCCAGATAAAAAAATTAACATTGAACAAAATATCTGGCATAATATGTTTTTAAAATTATCTGAAATGGGACTTCCTGAAAAAGTAAAAGATATAGTTGAAAATGTAGACTGGGCAAAATATAGGAATTTATCAGTAGATGCTGTTGATAATACTTTTTTTTATATTTTTGATAAATTTAAGAAGGGTATATTTATCAAGATCAAAGATAATAAGCTAGTTGTTTTTTTGCCATTTAGTAAACATAATTATGTAAATGAATGGAGCGAGAGAATTAAACACGATCCGTCAAAGTTTTCTGATATCAGAGAATTTCTACAATATGCAAGTAAAATTAATGGTTATAATGTCCCATTGGAAAAAATAAACCGTTTTATTGAAAAGTGGTATGGAAATAATTGTCTTATCAGAACAGAATATCCTATTATTGAAAATGACAGAGGAATGACAAACGTTAAAGACATGTTAGAAACGTTATGTAAATCAAGAGAAGTTCCAGATATAGAACTTTTCATAAATAAAAGAGATTATCCTCTTATCACAAAAAGAGAATTTGAGCCCTATGAACATATTTTTGATACTGAAAACTATCCTTTAATAAGTCATAATTATAATACATATTTGCCAATTCTTTCTATGGTAACTACTGATAAGCACTCTGATATACCTTTTCCCACTCATGAAGATTGGGCGAGAGTCTCTACTCAAGAAGATAGAAAGTTTTTCTATCCCGACTGTAGAGATTACAACTACGATTTCTCTACTAAGTGGTCTGAAAAAATTCCTACTGCTGTTTTTAGAGGAGCTTCTACTGGATGTGGTGTATCTATTGAGACAAATCCTCGTCTGAAAGCCTCTTTCTTATCTAAATCATCTCCTATTGAGAATGGATATAAACTTCTAGACGCAGGAATTACAAAATGGAATCTTAGACCAAGAAAAATTATGGGGAATAAATATCTTCAAATAATAGAACCCTCTAATATTGGATTAGAACTAGTAGGAGGTCTTACACCTGAAGAACAATCTAAATATAAATATATATTAAATATTGATGGGCATGTTACAGCTTTTAGATTATCATTAGAGTTATCTATGGGTTCTGTCGTTTTTCTAGTTGAGAGTAAATATAGAATATGGTATATGAGATATCTTAAACCAGGAGTTCATTATATTCCGGTAAAATCAGACCTATCTGATTTATACGAGAAAATACGATGGTGTAGACAAAATGATAAGGAATGTGAAAAGATCTCTAAAAACGCTAAAGAATTTTATGATAAATATTTAACTAAGAACGGAATTCTTGACTATCTTCAATATCTTTTTATCAAGATCAAAAAAACCACAGGCACTTACTTTTATAACACTATAAAAGTTGAAGATATAATTTACAATAAACAATTGGAAGAAATAAAAAAATATGGGTTTTCTGAAGAAAATGTATTAAATTCTCCTTTTAATTATCCATTTAAATCTAGAAATGGCTATGATATGGAAGGTTTAAGATTATATTTGACGAAAAAAGAGAATATTGACGAAAAAATAGAAGAGAAAGAATATATAAAAATACATGATTCAAAAGATACATTAAATTCTAAATATAAAATTTTTAATATTAAAAAACTTTTAAGCGATGATAAAAACAGAAGATATCAACTTGTAAACGAAGCATTTTGTGGTCTTACTTGTATTAATGAATTGATAAAAGAAGTTCCGAATTTTCGTTACACATATTTTATGAATGAAAAATCGGACTTGCTAGTATCAGAATATATTGAAGGAATTACTTTGCAAGATTATATTAATTCAGATGAGTGCACTTTGACATCTTTATATGAAATTATATTGATGTTAACTCTAGCTTTATGTGTTGCTCAAGAAAGATATGGTTTTATTCATTATGATTTGTTTCCGTGGAATATAGTATTGAAGAAAGTTAACAAACAAAAAATAACATACAGAGTAAAACATAACATATTTATAGTAGAGACTAGTTTAATTCCAATTATTATTGATTATGGAAGAAGCCATGTCATTTATAATAATATTCATTATGGAACAATAGAACAGTTTAAAACAAAGCTTTTTCAAGACAATTTATCATTGATTGTATCTAGTTCACACTTATTTTTAAATGTAAAAGATAAAAAGGGAAATAAGAAATATTTGCCAGATACAGATAGGGATAGTTTAATTAAAGTTCTAAATTTTTATAGTAATACAGAATTTCAAAAGAATGAGATAAAAGACTATTCACAATTATGCGCATTTTTGGATAAAAATAAAAAATACAATGAAATGATATTTGGAAATAAATGTGGTTTAGAGGATAAGGATTCTGTTAAGTTCTTTTATTATTTGTATAATATTTATGTTAAAAACAAGAATACTTCTATTAGTATAAAAACACATCAATATCCCGAAAAAGCAGAATACAATATTTTTCAATCAAGTCCAATGTTTTTTTATAAAATTGTGAATAACGAGTGTCCTAATAAAGAAGTGTTCGATTATCTTGAAAATATAGAAATGAAATATGAAAGCTTTTTAAATTCTGCGGTTAATATTATTATGAAAGTAAATGTATGTAATATGATAGATAATTCACTGAGAGGTGTTACAAAGTTTTTAGATATTTATGAAAATTTAGGATTAAATCTCAACCCCCCTCCTAAACAAGAAAATGACGAAAAATATATTGTATCATGGAAAGCGTGTTACCCAACACTCGAAAAACTTCGATTTATAATTAATAGAATATCAAAGAGACTTGAACAGAAATTTTCAATGATGTATATTGATTATCAAGGAGAATTTACTTACAAAAAAGACGAGTTTTTATTACCTTTAAAATACTTCTTTGTAAGACCTAATCCAATTTTAGCAAGATATACAACAAAGACGTTTTCTATACCAGATGAGATTCTTACTATTTTACAAGGGTCATTGATTTCTAAAAAAGCAAACGACATAAATGATTTCATTCTAGAAATGAGAAGAATACTTATTGAAAACTTTTTATATAAAAGAAAATATACAATTTTAGATGTAAAAGATGAACAAGAATTAATGAGTCAAAATAAAAAATATATATTGTTAAGTCCAATCGTTCTATTAAACGATAGAGCAAACATTGAAACTATTAAATACATTAGTAATAATTTATATAAAAAAGAGATAAAAGTATTAAATGAGTTTCCTAATAAGCCTGAAAAAATTTTACTTTCATTTAAAAATATTTTGAATATAACCAGAAAATAAACTTTAGATAAAGAGGAGAATACTTATTAGAATTTTTAAATTCTTCTATATAAAAACATATTTCAGTGTGATTTATTGATTAAAATATTTGGATTAATTCATTGTTCTCTTTATAATATTCTACATCTAAATCAAAACACCAATATGATTATCGACAAGATTTTTTATTTATTATCCGTTATATTATATCTTTAATTTTAGACTATTTTCAGGTCTAAAATTT
>JGI25921J50272_10000716_pt1 | contig 10931 bp, 14 predicted proteins | sample LauGreSu1BDMLBSD_2_FD_50272 | JGI IMG/M metagenome (IMG submission 50272) | reverse complement strand
AAGGGTGAGATTCCAAATCTCCTTCTTTCTGGACCTCCTGGTATTGGTAAAACTACAATCGCAAAGGCGTTGTGTAATGAGTTGGGAGCAGACTTTTATGTGATTAATGGTTCTGATGAGGGTCGTTTCCTGGATACTGTTCGGAACCAGGCAAAGAACTTTGCTTCTACTGTCTCACTTACAGGATCTTCTAAACATAAAGTCATCATCGTGGATGAGAGTGACAATACCACCTCTGATGTTCAACTTTTGCTTAGAGCTAATATTGAGACATTTTATAATAACTGCCGATTCATCTTTACCTGTAATTACAAGAATAAAATTATTGAACCTCTTCACTCCAGATGTGCTGTCATTGATTTTACAATCAGGGGAAAGCAAAAGGCACAGTTGGCAGGAGAATTTTTCAAGCGGCTTCAAACAATCCTAGATAAAGAAAATATTGAATATGATCAAAAAGTTCTTATTGAAATTATATCTAAGTACTTCCCGGATTTTCGTAGAATCCTCAACGAATGTCAAAGGTACTCTACGGGAGGAAAAATTGACTCGGGCATTCTTGCATCTTTCTCAGACATCCCTATAAATGAATTGATTAAACATCTCAAGGAAAAGAACTTCACCGAAGCCCGTAAGTGGGTGGTCTCCAACCTTGATAACGATGCTTCGGTTCTACTTCGTAGGATTTATGACGCTTCTTATGATAATTTACAACCCAATTCTATTCCTGCTGCTATTCTCATTATTGCTAGGTATCAGTATCAGTCAGCTTTTTGTGTCGATCAAGAGATAAATCTTTTAGCAGCACTTACAGAGATTATGTGTGAGTGCCAATGGAAATAAAATTAACGTAAACTATAATTATGGAATTAAAGTATTGGATGCTCTCAATTAATGAGACTGGGGAAAATTTAATTGAAGAAGACCCAGCACAAATAAAATCATATTCTCCATACATTATTAATAAATGTTTATCTGGTCAATATGATACTATTCTTTTTGCAAATGAGATGAATAAGAATTATCATCTTGATAAAGATATGCAATATTCGTTTTATCTAAATACTATCAGAAAAAGAAAAAGATTTTCTGTTTGGATCAACAAAGAAAAAATTGAAGACCTAGAGTGTGTCAAAAAATACTATGGCTATAGTAATGAAAAAGCAGCTCAAGCGTTAAAAATACTAAATAATGAACAACTTAAAATTATTAAACAAAAACTTGAAATTGGAGGAATAAAATGACTACTGCAAATCAAACAGTAGAGCCAAGAGTGAATTGGTCTCCCGATCAAATGGTGGAGGTTATTTTGAATGAGCCTGATGATTTTCTAAAGGTTCGTGAGACTTTGACTAGAATTGGAGTCGCTTCGAGAAAAGAGAAGAAACTTTATCAAAGTGCTCATATTCTTCATAAACAAGGACGTTATTACATTACGCATTTTAAGGAACTTTTTGCATTAGATGGTAAACACGCCAATCTTACTGTGAATGATATTCAGCGTCGTAATCGCATTATTTGTCTTCTTTCTGATTGGGGATTGATTTCTATCATTAAACCCGATTCTGTAATTGAAAATATTGCTCCTCTAAATCAAATTAAAGTTTTATCCTATAAAGATAAGGGTGATTGGATTTTGGAACAAAAGTATAATATTGGAAAAAAAGGTAGGGTTCAGGAAACCGAATGATTTTGGGGGAATTCAACACTCCCCCTTTTTTGTGGTTTTCATATAATTAGTAATGATGAGGAAGATTATTTCAATCCCTCATTCGCTAAAGCGGAGTCTTTGGATCCGTAAGTTTAAATCAATCCTCGCTTTTTAAGGAGAATCACAATGTTTAACACAACAACCACAAAATATTATACTTCAAATGGTCTTGACAAATTAATTCAAGATATTGAAAAAAACTCAATTGGAATGGAAGAATGGTTTCATAGATTTGGAACTCTCCACGAATCTTCTACCAATTATCCACCCTATAATCTAATTAAAGAAAGTTCCACAGAGTTTACCTTAGAAATTGCTCTTGCTGGATATAAAAAAGAAGATATTGAAGTTTCTTCTGAATGCAATAAACTTTTTGTTGAGTGTAAAAAAGCACCGACAGAATATGAATATATGCATAAAGGTATTGCACGTAGAGCATTCACAAGAACTTGGACTCTTTCAGATGATGTTGTAGTTGGTGATGTTTCATTTGTAGATGGATTGCTTACTATTAAACTAAATAGAGTTATTCCAGAACATCAAAAGAAAAAAACTTATGAAGTCGTTTAACGAGTTCAAATTAATTGCATATAAAGGTTCTCTTCCTCATGATGTTTATTCTCAAGGAAAACAAAAGAAAATTCCAAAGGGAAAAGCAGTTCCAGTAAGAAGTCGTTCAAGTGCTGGAGATTCTGGTGATGGTAGTGGTGGAGATGGAGGAGAATAAATAGAATTGCTATCGTTGGCGCAGAGGAGCACCTGGCAAAACTAGGTTGACTCCTCATTTTTTTATTGCTATAATACAAATAGGAATTGATATAATTTATGACTGTAAAACTAGCCCTCTTAAAATCTGGAGAAGATGTAATAGCAGATATTCAAGAGATGGTAATTGAAGAAAAAATTGTTGGATACTTCTTTGAAAATCCTTGTGTTGCAAAAGTATTTGCATTTGATACAGAGGAAATTGGACAGACAAAGACTCCATCCAAACTTCAATTAACCTCCTGGGTTCCTCTTACTTCAGATAAAAAAATACCTGTTCCATTGGATTGGGTGATTACAATTGTAGAACCAATTTCAGCTTTAAAAGAGATGTATGAGAAAAGTTTATCCACAAGGGAAGTGAAAAATGGAAAAGAAAGTGACTAAAATTATTCTATTGCTAACTAATCAGATTTTAATCAGTCAAATTGAAGAAGTTATTTCAGATATTGGAGAGCCTGACTGTAAATTAATTAAACCATTTATTCTGAAAGAACCTCAATTGGAAGTGCTTTCTAGAACTTTAGAGCCATTTTTAATGGGAGTTACAAAACAAGATGTTTTTATGATGAGTTCGGATAAAATCCTTACTCTTGCAGATCCAACACCTACATTACTTGAAAAATACGAAGACTTAATTAAAGAATGACTCAAAACTTTTACACCAATGTTCAGTTGATTGGAAATCAAATTTTAGTTCGTGGAGTTAAAAATGGTAAAAGGTATGAATTCAGGGATGATAATTTTAGTCCAACTTTGTTTGTAAAATCAAAAAAACAAACAAAATACAAAACATTGAGTGGAGAGTTTGTTGAAGCAATTCAACCCGGTTCAATTAAAGAGTGTAGAGAATTTTATTCCAAATATGAAGATGTAGATGGATTTGAAATCTATGGAAACGATAGATATATCTGCCAGTATATTGCTGAAAAATATCCAGAAGATGAAATTAAATTTGATATTAATAAAATTAAAATCTCTATTTTGGATATTGAGGTTTCTTCTGAATATGGATTCCCTGATGTGGAAAGTGCATCAGAAGAAATACTTGCTATCACAATTCAAGACTATGCAACAAAGGATATTATTACCTGGGGAGTTAAACCTTATCAACACAATCGTAGAGATTTAACATATCATTACTGTCCATCCGAAGAAGAACTATTAACTCATTTTATTAATTATTGGATGTATAATGTTCCAGATGTAATTACTGGATGGAACACAAATCTTTATGATATTCCATATATCTGTAAAAGGTTGAATAGAGTTCTTGGTGAAAAATTGATGAAGAGATTCTCTAATTGGGGACTCGTTACTGAAAAGCAGGTATTTACCAATGGACGTAATCATACGACATTTGACGTTGGTGGATTGTCTCAACTTGATTATCTTGATTTGTATAAGAAATTTACTTACAAGACACAAGAATCATATCGTCTAGATTATATTGCTGAAGTTGAACTTGGTCAGAAGAAATTAGACCACTCTGAGTTTGATACATTCCGAGATTTTTATCGAAATGGGTGGTCTAAATTTATTTCATACAATATTAAGGACGTAGAGCTAATAGATCAATTAGAAGATAAAATGAAGCTAATTGAGTTGTGCTTTACGATGGCTTATGATGCAAAGATTAACTTCAATGATATTTTCTTTCAAGTAAGAACCTGGGATTCAATTATTTACAATTACCTAAAAAAGAGAAATATTGTAATTCCTCATAAAGGCTTATCTGAAAAAAATGATAAGTTTACTGGTGCCTATGTAAAAGAACCAAAGCCAGGAATGTATGATTGGATTGTTTCTCTAGATCTTGACAGTCTTTATCCACATCTAATTATGCAATTTAATTTAAGTCCTGAGACTTTAGTTGAAGCAAAACACCCAACAGTAACAATAGATAAAATCTTAAATCAAGAATTAAATTTTGATGATTATAAAGATTATTGTATCTGTGCAAATGGTGCAATGTATCGCAAAGATGTTCGTGGATTTCTTCCAGAACTAATGGAAAAAATGTATGACGAACGAAAACTTTTCAAGAAGAAAATGCTTGATGCAAAGAAGCAATATGAAAAAACTCCAACAAAAGAATTAGAGAGAGAAATTGCTAGATGTAATAATATTCAGATGGCAAAAAAGATTTCTTTGAACTCTTGTTACGGAAGTTTAGGAAATCCATTTTTTCGTTATTATAAATTGGAAAACGCTGAAGCAGTTACATCTTCAGGACAGGTTGTAATTCGTTGGATTGAAAATAAACTCAATCAATACTTTAGTCGCATTCTTAAAACTGAAGATGTTGATTATGTGATTGCTTCTGATACTGATTCTATAATTCTTAATATGGGTTCTTTAGTTGAAACTGTATTCAAAGGAAAAGAAAAAACTACTAAAATGGTTGTTGATTTTCTTGATAAGATGTGTAAGGTAGAACTTGAAAAGTATATTGAAGGTTGCTATCAAGAACTAGCAGACTATTTGAATGCTTATTCTCAGAAGATGAGAATGAAAAGGGAAAACATTGCAGACCGTGGAATATGGACAGCTAAAAAGCGTTACATTATGAACGTCTGGGATAGTGAAGGTGTTCGTTATGAAGAACCTAAACTCAAGATAATGGGAATTGAAGCAATCAAGTCTTCTACTCCAGCACCTTGTCGTAAGATGATTAAAGATTCTCTTAAGATTATGATGAGTGGAACTGAGGATGATGTAATTAAGTTCATTGAAGATTGTCGAGTTAAATTTAAAACCTTTTCTCCTGAAGAGATTGCCTGTCCAAGAACAGTTTCTGATGTGGATAAGTATAAATCATATTCTACAATTTATAGTAAAGGAACTCCAATTCACGCTCGTGGTTCACTTTTATTCAACCATTATATTCAAAAGAATAAACTTACAAATAAATATTCTCTGATACAAAATGGTGAAAAAATCAAATACATATACCTAAAAGTTCCAAATATAATTCACGAAAATGTAATTTCGTTTATTCAAGATTTTCCTAAGGAATTGAATCTTGACAAATACATTGATTATGATTTACAATTTGAAAAATCATTTCTAGAACCACTCAAAAATATTTTAGACTCTGTTGGGTGGAGAGTTGAAAAAACATCTAGTTTAGAGTCTTTTTTCGTTTAAAATAGGAGAAACATATGGGGCTGTTAGATGAAATTGTAAAAGAAGTTGGTGGTGAGTATGCACAACTTGCATCTAATATTGATGAGACTGAAACTTATGTTGACACGGGTTCGTACATTTTTAATGCACTGGTTTCAGGTAGCATATTTGGTGGTGTATCTGGCAATAAGATTACTGCTATTGCTGGAGAGTCTTCTACTGGAAAGACTTTCTTCAGCCTCGCCGTGGTTAAGAATTTTCTTGATAATAATCCCGATGGTTATTGTCTCTACTTTGATACTGAAGCCGCTATTACCAAATCCCTCTTGGAGTCACGCGGCCTCGATACATCAAGGATTGTCGTGGTTAATGTTGTCACCGTAGAAGAGTTTCGCAGCAAAGCACTTAAGGCAGTTGACCTTTATATGAAGAAAAAGGAAGATGAAAGAAGTCCTTGTATGTTTGTTCTGGATTCTTTAGGAATGCTTTCGACAAATAAAGAAATAGGAGATGCTCTTGCAGAAAAAGATTCAAGAGATATGACGAAAGCCCAATTGATTAAGGGTGCATTTCGTATGCTAACTCTCAAATTGGGAAAGGCAAAAATTCCAATGATTGTAACGAATCACACTTATGAAAGTATGAGTATTTACAGTGGAAAGCAAATGAGTGGGGGTTGTTTAGTTGCTGGAACTAAAATTCTTACTCGCTCTGGGTATAAAAATATTGAGAATGTTACTATTGAAGATTATGTTTTTACAAAGGAAGGTGAATTTAAAGAAGTACTACAAACACATAGTTTTAATAATAAAAGACTTCTTCAGATTGAATTTGAGGATGGATATATTGTAACTTGTACCCCAGAGCATAAATTTTTAATTGGTGATGAATGGATTGATGCTAATAGTTTAGTTGTGGGAGATTCTGTTTCTAAAATATAAAATTGGTATAGGGTTAAAATACATTTGGTATAAATATTAATAGATGTATTATACATATGTTTTTAAATAACAAATATACAAAAACCTACATGCTTATTATTGATAGTAGAAAAAGAATGAAAAGAAAAAGGGGAAATGGTGTAATTTATGATTCTCATCATATTATACCAAAGTGTATGGGTGGTAGTAACGATAAATCTAATAAGGTTTTATTAACTCCAAGGGAACATTTTATAGCACATAGGTTACTTATTAAAATGGTTGACTCACCATATAAAAAAAGTATGTATTGTGCTATAGTTAGATTTCTTGGAAAAAACGCCGATAGAAGTTTAATAAAGAAAAATTCAAGAACCTATCAGCATATAATAGAACAAAACAGAAAACATATGTCTGGAGTAAATAATCCATTTTACGGAAAAACTCACTCCAAAGAAACTAGAGATTTTATATCAAAATTTAATAAAGAATATCAATTGGATAATAAAAATCCATTTTATGGAAAGGAACATACCGTAGAAACAAAGAAACTGTTATCTGAATTGAAAAGTAATCCAATACGAGTATATTTTGAAAATGGAAATATAGAAGATTTTACTCAATATAAATTTCTTGGAACTTATTTGGGGATGTCCGAACATCTTGGGTGTAAAATATGTAAACCACAATATCATTATTTACTTTCAAAATATAAAATTATAAAAATAGAAAAATTATGAAAACTCTAAAAATTAAATCAATCAAAGAAGTTGGAATTGGCAATGTGTACGATATTACTGTTGATAAGTATGAAAATTATATTTTAGAAAACGGTGTTATAACACACAATTCTGGATTGCAATATGCATCTTCAACTATCATCTATCTTTCAAAATCTAAAGAAAAAGATGGTACTGAAATTGTTGGAAACATTATTCGAGCAAGAACACAAAAATCACGGCTAAGTAAAGAAAATAAAGATGTGGAGATTCGTTTATTTTATGATGAACGAGGTCTTGACAGATATTATGGATTGCTTGAGCTTGGTGAGCTTGGTGGTATGTGGAAGAATGTAGGAGGACGTTATGAATTTAATGGTAAAAAGATTTATGGTAAAGAAATTCTAAAAAATCCAGAACAATACTTTACTGAAGATGTAATGGAAAAACTTGATGCAATTGCAAAAATAGAATTTTCTTATGGCAATTGAACTTAATGACTTAATACAGATTTATGATAATGTTTTAGAAAAGAAGTATTGTGATTTTTTAATTGAACTATTTGAAATACAATCTGAAAAACAAGAGATAATTGAAAATGATGGAAAACCAAACTTCACTCAATTCAATCTGACTCAAAATTGTAAACTCAATGAAGAAATTAATAACGTTCACAACTACTTAATTTCTAAAGTATTTGAATGTAAGAAAAAATATTATGAGTTAGTTGATACACGATGTTTTCCTGAAAAACATAATTTTGAAGAATTCAGAATCAAAAAATATGATACAAGTGGAAATCAAAGATTTGACACTCACGTAGACGTTCAGGACTATGAGAGTGCAAGAAGATTTCTTTCGTTTATGTTTTATTTGAATGATGTTTCAGAAGGTGGAGAAACTGTTTTTGAAGACCTTACAATCACACCAAAGTGTGGTAGAGTGATTGTGTTCCCTCCTTTATGGATGTACCCTCATAAGGGCTGTCCTCCTACAAGCAACGAAAAGTATATTCTCAGTACATATTTTCACTTTAAATAATGGAAAAAATTGAATTTTTAATTATCAGAAATCTACTTTATAATGAAGACTACTTAAGAAAAGTATTACCATTTCTCAAACCCGAATATTTTGAAGACCAGAATCAAAGAGTAGTATTTGAAGAAATTTTAGAATTTGTTTCTGAATACAATAATCCACCAACAAAAGAAGTTCTTTCGATTGAAACTCAAAAGAGAACAGATGTAAATGAAGACCAATTCAATAAGATTATTCATCTTATTGAATGTCTGGAAAATATATCTTCAGAACAAAATTGGTTAATTGATACTACTGAAAAGTGGTGTAGAGAAAGAGCAATTTATCTTGCTCTGATGGAAGCAATTCAATTGGCTGATGGTAAAGGAGATAAATCTAAAGATTCAATTCCATCAATTCTTCAAGATGCACTTGCAGTATCTTTCGATAATCATATTGGACATGATTATTTTCAAGATTATGAAGAAAGATATGACTATTATACACGCAAAGAAGAAAAACTTGAATTTGATATTGAATATCTGAATAAGATTACCAAGGGTGGAATTATAAAGAAAACGATGACGATTCTGATGTCGCCTACTGGTGTTGGAAAAAGTCTTGCTCTTTGTCACATCGCTGCTTCAACACTTCTTCAAGGTAAAAATGTTTTATACATTACCTTAGAAATGTCTGAAGAAAAAATTGCAGAAAGAATTGATGCAAATTTATTGAATGTAGATATTAAAGATTTTGCTTCATTACCGAAGACTATTTTTGATACTAAAATAAATTCTCTCTCCAAAAAAACTCAAGGAACTTTAATCATTAAAGAATATCCTACAGCTTCCGCTCACTCAGGACATTTTAATTCGTTATTGAATGAACTTTATTTGAAAAAATCATTTAAACCAGACCTGTTGGTAATTGATTATATGAATATTTGTTCTTCATCCAGATATAAAGGAAATATGTCTGTGAATTCTTATAGTTATGTAAAATCCATCGCAGAAGAACTTCGTGGTCTTGCTGTAGAGCATAATGTTCCTCTAATTACAGCCACTCAGGTAAACAGAAGCGGAATTAATAATAGCGACATTGATTTGACAGATACTTCGGAAAGTATTGGAGGTCCAATGACTGCAGATTTATTGTTGGCATTGATTTCCACTGAAGAACTTGAAGAACTTGGTCAAATTATGATTAAGCAACTTAAAAATCGTTATTCAGATCCAACTGTTCACAAACGATTTGTAGTTGGTATTGACAGAGCTAAAATGAGACTTTATGATTGTGAACAATCTGCTCAAAGTGATGTACTTGACTCTGGAAAAGAAGAAGAGTATAATTTTGAAGACAGAAAACCTAAAAAAACATTTGAGGGATTTAAGTTTTAAATATGACACAAGTAATTGATACAAAAAAATATATTGAATTTGTAAAACAAACTACAAGTCCTGCGAGTAGTGATTTCGCTTCTCTTCTTGCTCGTATGACTGAACTTGAGACAGAAGGTGTTGAATTAACTCATTTACTTACCTTTGCTTTGGGTGCTTCTGCTGAACTTGGAGAAGCAGTTGAGATTATTAAAAAGTGTTTATTGCAAGGTAAGCCATTTAATGATGATGCGAAGGTTCATTTGCTTAAAGAATGTTCCGATTGTTTCTGGTATTTTGCACAACTATGTATTGCTATGGATGTGAGTTTTGAGGACATTATGCAAATTAACTATGAAAAATTAAGTGCTCGTTATCCTGAAGGGACTTTTAGTGTTCATCGTTCAGAAAATAGAAAGGATGGGGATATTTGATGGTAAAGGAAAAAAATATAAATCTCAAACTTCCCATTAAATCAGCACTTGATGTTCTTGAAACTCTTGAATCTTCTACTTCAGGATATGGACAAGAGTTTCAACCAGAAAGAATTGTAAGATTGCGTGAAGTGATTGAAAGCCTTAAAAAAGAACTTATTTAAACCATTTATCAGAGGTTTCATAAATATCTAAAAAATATAAATGTATTTTTCAGATTGGAAAAAGATTCTTGAAGAAAGACTTCAGAAAATAAAAAGTAATCATAAAGTAAAGAAAACTATAGATAAGGATTACGAACACTATCCGATGGAGTTGGTTTGAAATTTTATAAATAACTAAAAAGTATTTGTAAAATGGACGCAAAAGACATTCTTAGGCTTCAAGAAGCATATCTGGAAGTTCATCAAGAACAGGAACTTGATGAAGCAACTGCAATGGCAAAGCGCGGTCTTAATGAACCAGCAATTCGTAACCAGATTGCTAAGAGTACTGGTGGTGGTCAGGCAGCAGATAGAGCAACTGCACTGGAAGATAGACCAACATATGGTCGGAGAGGTGTAAATACTCAAGCAAGACAAAACCTTGCTAGAGCACAAAGACGTGATTTTCGTGGTACAACTTCTTCAAATCCTGGTCTTCACGGATATGCTTATAAGTCTAGTGACCCTGATGTAAAGGAAAAACAAGCAGCAAGAGGAGCACAAAGAGGCGTCCTAACTCCAAATGAAAAGAAAAAATTTAATAGAGAACAAACAGACCTCTACGATGTAATCCTTTCACATCTTCTTGATGAAGGATATGCTGAAACACCAGAAGCAGCAGAAGCAATTATGGTGAATATGAGTGAAGATTGGAGA